>Ga0207674_10000206_pt1 | contig 73345 bp, 62 predicted proteins | sample KBSCornC72_FD_184303 | JGI IMG/M metagenome (GOLD analysis project Ga0207674, IMG submission 184303) | Corn rhizosphere microbial communities from Kellogg Biological Station, Michigan, USA - KBS Corn C7-2 (SPAdes) (version 2) | ecosystem: Host-associated > Plants > Roots > Rhizosphere > Soil ...
CATGAAGGGATTATACCGATGGTTAGGGGAAAGGGGTTAGGGTCGGGTTAGGGGTTAGGGGTTAGGTTCGGGGTAGGTAATTCTCATTTCTGATTTCTTATTTTTCATTTCTCATTTTTCATTTCTCAGACCCCAATTCCCGATCGTAGTTCTCATCTCAATTCCTAATTACCAATTCCCCGGTTCACGATTGATAGTTGCCCATTTTCAATTCATCAACGGTCCAGTACTGGTCTCAACCCCCGGCCCTGATCGCCATATTTAGCTTGTAGGCTAAATTTCAGCTTGACATTAATTAGCCTACAGGCTAAACATTAGATCCTAGAGTGACGCGGAAACTGAGACGAGAGTCCAAGGCAAAGATGGATGCGTACGAGGCTGTCTTCACAGCGCTCGCTCATCCAGCACGCCGCCGGATCATGCTGACGATCAACTTTGAGGGTGGATCAATGACCGCCGGCCAAATTGCTGATGTCTTTGAACATGCCTGGCCAACTACAACGAGGCACATCCAGGTACTCGAAGCCGCCGGGTTGCTTTACCACGAGCAGAAGGGGCGCGTCCGCGTCTATTACATCAACCGCAGCAGGCTGGATCTCGTGCGCGACTGGCTGGAATGGTTTGCCAAAGATCCGCATTAAAACAACTTCCTGGAGAAAAATGTTATGGCGACTAAGAAAAGAATGCAGGCGAAAAAGACAGTGAAGAAGCAAGTAGCGAAGAAATCCTCCGGCAGTGTAAAGAAAACAGTCAAGGTGGATGTGCCAAGTCTGTTCCGTCTTAATATTGAAGTGGGCGACCTGGACCAGGCGGCTGAGTTCTACGGCAAGCTATTCAATCTTGAAGGACGAAAGCAGGCCGGCTCTCGTTGTTACTTTAATTGCGGAGGTGTCACGCTGCAGGTTGTCGACGTCTCTTCTGCCGGAAAGCCTCATCCGGCGGCCAAGGCACTCTATTTCCTGGTGAAGGATCTCGATGCAGTCTTTGAGCGTGCTAAAGCTCTCGGCTGTCTCTCTGGCGAAGATGTGCACGGCGTCTCTGGAGGTGCGATCAGTGTGCGTCCGTGGGGTGAGCGTTCCTTTTACGTGCAGGACAAGTGGCGAAACCCGCTCTGTTTTGTTGAGGAAGGAACTGTGTATCCCGGGTAAGTTAGAGCGCCTATAATAATCGCAGCGAAAATAAGTCATCGGAACTTTTTTCTCTGCGATCCTCCGCGACTCTCTGCGTCACTCTGCGATGCTTCGCTAATATAAACATGAATCTTAGGTTGATCTTAGAAAAGACGCAGTGTGACGCAGAGAACCGCTGAGGACGCAGCACATGTTCATAGTCGAAGGATCTTAATAATGACCTTGCCATTTGTTCAGGCTAAGCCAGTTGTCGGCGTAATTCATGTCGGCGCGTTGCCGGGAACTCCGCGCAACAACCAGACTGTGCGCGAGTTAGTGGAGTTGGCTCGAGTCGAAGCGCAGATCTATATCGACTCGGGCATCGACGGCTTAATTATCGAAAACATGCACGACATTCCTTACCTTCGCGCTGAAGTTGGACCAGAGATCGTAGCGGCCATGACTCTTATCGCTGGCGAGGTCAAGAAAATCGCCAACTTGCCGGTTGGCATTCAGATACTCGCCGGAGCAAACATCGAAGCAATGGCTGTGGCCCATGCCGCCGGATTGGACTTTATTCGTGCTGAGGGTTACGCGTATGCACACGTTGCAGACGAAGGACTCATCCAATCATCTGCTGCAAAGCTGCTGCGCTATCGTCGCATGATTGGAGCCTTGAATGTTCAAGTCTGGACTGATGTGAAGAAAAAGCATTCGGCCCATGCGATAACCTCTGATGTAAGCCTTGGGGAAACTGCTGAGACGGTCGAGTTCATGGGAGCAGATGCAGTGATTGTCACGGGCAGTGCCACCGGGAAGGCGCCTAAGCCCGAGGACGTAAGCGAAGCGAAAGCTCATTGCACTTTACCGGTACTGTTGGGTTCAGGCATCACTGATGAAAATGTTGCGGCCTTCCATGAAAAAGCGGATGGATTCATCGTTGGGACATTTTTCAAAGTTGATGGTCTATGGTCCAACACTGTGGATGCATCGCGAGTGGAACGATTTATGAGGCAGGTTCGTCCTTAAAAGCCAATTGACTACCAGAACGGACAACGCCGGCAAGAGATGCAACTGTCAGCAGTTCACCAGAATCCCACGGCCAGGAAGGGTGGCAGAGCGGTCCACCTCAACCGTTCCCAACTCCATGTTTTAGGAGCGAGGGCTTAGACTTCTGCGCGCTCAACGGTACGAGGGCATAGTTTCTCGACGTCCACTTACCGGAGCATGGTAATCACGGGCCATTCGATTTGATCCAAATAACAGCCAGTCGAGGGAAAATTTACCTGGGCCAAGTGCGATCAACGCTAACGCGATTGCCAGATACATTACTGGGGACTCAAAGCTGGATTGTCCGGGTCGCGTCGCGATGAATGGATCGCCGGCTGGAAGATGCACCATAGCCAGCGCTGTAATCATCTGCACTACCAGGGCCAGAGAAACAACCGGCGTCAGGAGTCCCAGGATCAATGCCATACCGCCGCCGAATTCGGTTAAAGCGGCCAGCGCCTGGACCAGGGAAGGTACGGTCGAACCTCCCATCGCATTCATCCAACTCGTCGGATTTTGAATTTTCGGCCAACCGTGGATTATAAAGGCAGTTCCAACTGCGAGCCTGACTAGTAGAAGTCCGAGACCAGGGAGTCCTCCCAGAAATCCGGAGTACAATCGTCGCATTTCATTTCTCCTTTACTATTCCTCAGGTGGTTGGGAAGCTTTGCAGGCATCGTGGCCGCACTGGCAGATTGAACCTACACTTCCGACCGTGTCCTCGCAATAATCGGAACAGTAATCACGATCGTCAGTCATCCTGCATCTACACGCCGAGTGCTTACACCTTCTTTCCATATACCTCCTTTGCGCACCAAAATAAAACGACCGTGTTTAATTCCGGTACGAGACAGACTGAGAATTGTCTTTAAGCGAATCTCCTCGCAATCCTCGTACCGTCTTGTGTAATTAAGAAACCAGCGGTCAGAAGCCAGCGAAACGCAGTATTGTTGCTAATAATGGGCGGCGCATCCGGTACAAGAAAATCGCCGCAACATTTATGAATTTGTTAAGCTACGCAGCCGGATTTGACTCCGTATGTCTCCGCGTTCAGCAGTTCTGCGGTGAAAACCAAAGGGTTCGAATAAAACTAAATGCCAAAACCTCAAGACTTCGATACCACCTTCGAACAACTGAAAAATATTCTCGAACCATACTCCTCCCGGTTGATCGTGAGCGCTGATAACCCCTCTTTATTCACCCTGGAAGTTGACTATGTGATGAAGAACAAGCACCGACTTTACTTTGGTGGTGTACGAAAGGGTAAAGCATATGTCAGCTTCTATCTAATGCCGGTATATGCGTGCGCTGAGATCAAAAGCCAAATCTCACCAGAGCTCAAAAAGCGCATGCAGGGCAAGTCATGTTTCAATTTTTCCAATCCGGATCCAAAGTTATTCAAAGAGCTTGCGAAACTGACTAAAGCCGGCTTCAAGAAATTTACAGACAAAGATTTCTATTCCAGGTTTTAAGGAGTTAACGAGTGCCGCGAACGTTCGATTGTCCAAAATGTGGCGCACCGGTGAATTACGGCGGACAGCCAGGTGCGGAAGGATTCACCTCAAAGTGTAACTATTGTGGCAGCATGATCGCAGAACCCTCTATGGGCCGTCCTGCGCATGTGATCCACGTCAGGCTGGATGATGTACGGCCCGCCCTCAAGGTTTCGAAGAAGGTGGTGCTGATACTTGTGCTTGTTCCTGTGTTCGCCGTACTTGGAGTCGTGATCGCAATGATCGCTGGTTTCTCCGGCGCGATGCGTACAGTGCGTATGCCACCAATCAATGCCACCAAACCCACGCCTGATGATGGTCCAAAAGGCGGCCGCCAACCCGAAAAAGGTCTGGCGAATATTCTTTTGAAATTTGGTTCAAAAGGAATTGGACCAGGGATGTTTAGTGACGCGCGCAGTATTGCGGTTGATGCTGCTGGAAATATTTACGTTGGGGAGTATAGCGGCGGTCGCATCCAGGTTTTCGACTCGACAGGAAAGTTTATTACGCAGTGGAATGGAGATCCCAAGATGCCGCTCCGCGCGCTGGCCGCCGACCGGAAGGGCACCGTTTACGTAGTGCAGAGTGGCAAGATTCAAAAGTATAAAGGGCTGACGGGCGAATCGATGGGTGACGTGTCGTTCAGTGGAGGTTGGGGGTTTGATGATGTTGCCACCACTGCCAGCGGTGGATTGGTTTGTGCCTGGTACAAGAATCGCGACGATATTGTCGTGCTGGATGGCAATGGCAGGGTCCTGAAAACCATCTCTGCCGCTATCAGTTCAACAACAGGTGATTCTGAGTTGGACACTCGGGTGGCAGTGGATGGACTCGGCAACATCTACGCTTTGGGGACATTTAACAACGCCGTCTTTAAGTTTGGGCCAGACGGGAAATACATCAATCGTTTCGGCGGAGATGGTGATGAGCGAGGGCAGTTTCGCGCGCCGCAGGCCATCGCAGTCGATGGGCGCGGTCGAGTTTATGTGAGCGACATGAAAGGAATTCAAAGATTTGACGCTGATGGTCGATACCTGGATCTGTTTAGGGCTGACGGAAGCACCGCATCGGGTATGGTGTTCAATGACAGGAATGAATTATTCGTCGTTGCTCGAGAGAAAGTTATCAAATTGGGATTCCCCGAATGAACACAGAGGTCGCACAGCGCGGATTAGGCCGCAACCAAACGATCAAGTTGCGAAACCAGAGCGGTCAGTACCGAAACGCGGTAGCGTCGGGTGAGTCTCAAAATGCTGACAACTGCTTGATCCTCGAAGACTCACCCGACGCTACGGCGAATCAGTACTGACCGCTCTGAAATGAGAAATGAAATGATCTATGGAAAATGAATGGCTTTGCTCACTCAGGAGGGAGAGGTACGTAGGGTATTGGACCAACGTACCTCTTTGCTGGGGTGGGAAATCTGATTTGAATTCGACTCTTCAAAAGCTAGCGACTGATCACAAAGTTGTAGCTGATCACTCCGGAGACTTTGACTGGTTGTTCGCCAATGAAAGCCGGCGAAAACTTCGCCAAATAAGCAGCCTTTTGCGCCTCAATTATCAAGAGCGGGTTTCCTGAAACAGCTTTCGCCGAGATCACGTTTCCTCGTTCATCAATTAAGACTTGCACATTGACGACGCCCTGAGTTCCAGTCTGCCTGGCAATTGGCGGGTATATAGGTTTTGGTAACAAGATCGCCTGATTATTTATCACCTTTGAGATCCGGAGGATTTTAGGAACCGCAGGTTTGGGTGTAGGAACTGGAGGCAGTTCATCAGGAAGCTCGACGTGCGGGACTCGACCACCCAGATTACCAGGCCCAATGCCCGGTCCACCCGGACCTGGAGGTCCACCACCGATCGCATTAGGATCAATCGTATTGAAGGGCCCCACACCAGCAGGTGGTAAGTAAGGGTTAGGAGTGGTAGAAACTTTGTTCGGTGCCGCCTGTGGCATGTTTACAGTCGCATTCGGCGGTTGACGATCGGTGGTTGTATTGACTGGATTTGGTCGATTAGAGCCACTCGCGGCAGGACCAGCTGGACCAGGGACAGCTGGTAGAGTGTCTGGAGTTAAGAGCGTTACTTCGAGATCAAGATTTTGTTGGCCCAGATGCGCGTCATAAGCGTAGATGCTAACCACTCCGGTGATTAAGAGGAGCAGGCCATAGGTTACGGTTGTGAACAACACAAATGAGCCACGGCGCTTGAACTCTTGAGCATGGGAGCTCGATTCAATCAGATTATTAAACATCCTCGTCCTCCTGCGGCTCGACACCACTTGGCATGCAACAGTGCGAAGTCTGAAATCGAGTGTCCGCAAATGCCGGTGCCGTCGGGTCGCGGGAGCTTTACTCAATCAGGTTAGACACTCTGGCCGCGTATAAGTTCCAGGATTGGGACTTTGGTCTTGGGTCTTTGATCTTTGTATTTTAATCTTCGTCATCAAAGGTTCAAACCACAACCACAAAGATCCAAGACCCAAGACCCAAACTTGCCATTCCCACCCCTTCCCAATACATTAACCTCGTTCACCCAACCCAATCCGAGGAGTAGAACATGGCGACTAAACTAGCCTTTCAGGAAGAACTGAATCCGTTCATGATCGCTAAACAGCAGTTCAATCGAGCGGCTGACTACCTCGATCTGGACCTCTCGATGCGACACGTTCTGGAAAACGCCAAACGACAGTTAATTGTCTCCATTCCGGTCAAGATGGATGGTGGCGACGTCCAGGTATTCGAAGGCTACCGGGTGCAGCACAACATCGCTCGTGGTCCAGCCAAAGGGGGCATTCGCTATCACCCAAACGTAACCCTCGACGAAGTTAAAGCGTTGGCCTCGTGGATGACCTGGAAGTGCGCAACTGTTGGCATTCCTTATGGCGGCGGTAAAGGTGGAGTCATTTGCGATCCCAAAAGCCTTTCAAAAAACGAATTGGAAAGACTGACGCGTCGTTACGCGTTTGAAATTGCGCCAATCATAGGTCCTGACCGAGATATACCAGCGCCGGATGTCTATACCGATGAACAAACCATGGCATGGATCATGGATACAATCTCGATGGTCCGCGGCCACACGGAACTCGGTGTCGTCACTGGAAAGCCCATCTCTCTCGGAGGCTCACAAGGGAGAGCTGAGGCGACTGCGCGCGGTTGTCTGTATGCATTGCGGGAGGCATGTCGCGTCAAGGGAATGGAGTTAAAGAATTCACGCGTGGCAGTTCACGGCTTTGGTAACGCGGGAGCCAACATCGCAAGATTGGTCGCTGAGGATGGGGCGCGAGTTATTGCCGCCTGTGATTCGAAGGCCGGAATTTACTCCAGTACTGGAATTGATATGGGAGCTGCTTTGAAGCACAAGGCGGAAACCAGGTCTTTAGCAGGCGTGCCGGGTACCAAAGAGATTTCACCTGAGGACGTAATCGGCATCGACTGCGATATTCTTTTGCCTTCTGCTCTGGAGAACACAATTACGTTGAAGAATGTTGGCCAGGTCAAAGCGAAGATTATTGCGGAGCTGGCGAATGGACCAACAACACCGGGTGCTGATCGCGTGTTTGAAAATGACGACGTGTTCCTCGTTCCGGATATCCTCGCTAATGCAGGAGGAGTTACGGTGAGTTACTACGAATGGGTCCAGGACCAGAATTCGTTTTTCTGGTCAGAGAAGCTGATAAACGACACCCTTGAGCAGACTATCACCACGGCTTTCAATTCGGTGTACGAAACGTCGAAGCGTTATGACACCGACATGCGCACGGGCGCCTACATCCTCGCAGTCGGACGCGTGGTTGAAGCCACCAGTGTGAGAGGTATCTTTCCGTGATCAAGGAGAATTCAAGTTCAACAATGAAAGATCAAATTACTGTTTACGAAAAACCAACTTGTTCGAAGTGCCGGGAGATGGACAAGTTACTGCGCGAGCGAGGTGTTGACTTCAGCAAAGTCAACTATTACATAGAACCGCTCTCAAAAAAGAAGTTAACGGAGTTGGTCCGAAAAATGGGGATCAAGCCGCGTGAGTTGTTGCGCAAGAGTGAACCAATTTACAGGGAACTGGGGTTGGCCAAAGATGAGTTCAGCGATACGGAGTTAATTTCTTTGATGGTTGAGCATCCTGATTTGCTGCAACGGCCAATAGTGGAGCGTGGCGAGCGAGCGGTGCTGGGAAGACCTACGGAGAATGTGGAGGAGTTATTGTGAGGGAGGTGTTGGGGCTTTGGTCTTGGGCCTTTGATCTTTGATCTGATTGACTGAACAATCAGTAAAGGTTTCAAAATTTCATCTCTCAAGAACGGCCCCCCAAACCAAAAACCAAAAACCAAAGACCAAAGGCCAAAGACCAAAGGCCAAGCTCCCATACCGACCCAATGAAAAACTCCTTATCCGTGTTCGTCTGTCAGAGTTGCGGGCACCATTCTCGGAAGTGGCTCGGCAAGTGTCCCGAGTGTGGAGAATGGAACTCGCTTGTTGAAGAGCGCGCTCCTTCAGCAAAAAAGGGAAGCGCGCGCAACGCCTTCAGCGTGCGCGAAGTTACCGCAGTACCTTTTACCGATATTGAGCCACAAGATGACGTCCGTGTCCTCACCGGACTCACCGAATTTGATCGCGTCTTAGGTGGCGGCATTGTTCCTGGAACCCTGGTACTCATTGGTGGTGATCCGGGTATTGGCAAAAGCACTTTGCTTCTTCAGGTCGCAGACCAACTGAGTCAAGGCGGGACCGTTGTCCTTTATGTTTCGGGAGAGGAATCCGAGCGGCAGGTCAAATTGCGGGGCGAGCGGCTTAACATTCACGCCAAAAACGTTTACCTCCTACCCGAAACTAATCTCGAAAACATCTTTCTCGAGATCGACAAACTGAAACCTGGCGCCATTATTGTTGACTCGATACAAACCGTTTTTTCGAGTCTGATCGATTCAGCTCCGGGATCTGTCTCGCAGGTTCGCGACGTCGCTCACCACTTCTTACTGCTCGCGAAGAATCGAGGCATTCCCGTATTCCTGATTGGACACATTACCAAAGAGGGCTCGATAGCTGGTCCAAAGGCACTCGAGCATATAGTCGACACGGTTCTTTATTTTGAAGGGGAGCGGCATCACAATCATCGAATCGTGCGGGCTACCAAGAACCGTTTTGGGGCGGCAAACGAAGTTGGAGTCTTTGAGATGACTGGTACTGGTCTTGTTCCAGTCTCAAATCCGTCTGAAATCTTCTTGCAAGAACGGCCGCAGAATGTCGCTGGTTCAATTGTTACTGCCTGTATGGAGGGAACGCGTCCGTTGCTGGTTGAGATCCAGGCGCTTGTTTCAGGGTCCAAGTACGGTAGTGGAAGGCGAATGGCACAGGGCGTCGATCAAAATCGAGTGTCATTGATGATAGCGATGCTCGAGAAGCGCGCGGGACTACAGTTAACCGGAGACGACGTTTTCGTAAACATCGCAGGTGGTTTGGAGATTGATGAGCCAGCCGCAGATCTTGGCGTCGTGGCGGCGATAGCTTCGAGTTTTAAAAACAGCCCGGTGGATCCACACACGGCGGTCTTTGGCGAAGTTGGTTTGACCGGCGAGGTGCGCGGAGCAATGCAGGCCGGGGTACGTGCTCGCGAAGTCCAGGCGCTTGGCTTCAAGAAGATTGTTATGCCGGTATCGAATGCAAATGGGCTCGAAAGATTATTGGGCGTGCGTGTTGTGGGTGTGAAATCTGTTGAAGAAGCCCTGGAAGAATTGTTTTGATCTGCAGGCACTACAAGACCTGCACGAGGTATAGGACTTATTCGACGTATAGGACCGATAGGATAGGACACTATATTTAGGTCCTTTCATAGCTGCTAACAATCAAATTTTCATCGAGTTTTTTCTTCTCGTATCTTTTAAAACCTTTCAGATAATTTTCGGGCATGAAGGTGTCGGCGCCTTTTACTGTTAACGGTACTTCGGTGACGTACCAGCGTTCGATATGAGGTAGAAATGCCGTATAGATTTGAGCACCACCAATCACAAACAGATCGGTGGTAAGCGATTCATTAAACGATAGCACTGATTCCAAATCGCGTAGGACCAGTAGCGACTCAGCCGGTTCTATGTTCTGGTCCCGACTGAGCACAATATTAAGCCTGTTCTTTAACGGCTTGTTCAGCGTTAACCACGTGCGACGACCCATCACAACTGCGTGCCCGGTCGTGGTCTCGCGAAAGAATTTCATGTCAGACGAATAGTGCCATGGCAACTTACCATCTTTGCCAATGGCATCCTGTCGGTCTACAGCTACGATTCCAATTATCATGTGTGCTCTGTCACACCGCTACTGGAGCGGCGATCTTTCCGTGCGACTTGTAACCAATCAAGTTTAGATCTTCATATTTAACGTCCAACAGACCCTGAAGACCGCGAAGTCTTTTGTCCGGATCCTCAATTTTAAGTTCCGGTAAAGGTAGTGGCTCCCGAGAAAGAAGCTCATTCACTTGTTCCAGATGGTTCTTATAAATGTGGTAATCCCCAAGCGTGTAGACGAATTCGCCCACTTCAAGCCCGGACACATGGGCCACCAGGTGAGTCAACAACGCGTACGAGCTGATATTAAAAGGGACACCGAGAAATGCGTCGGCGGATCTTTGATAAAGCTGGCAATGGAGGATTTTCCGGTTCTCTACCTTGAACTGGAAGAGCGTGTGACAGGGAGGGAGATCCACATTATCTGCCTGTCGTGGATCCCAACCCGTAACAATCAGGCGTCGAGAGTCTGGATTTGATGAAAGCTGGTCCATCAGCCTTGCGATTTGATCGACTCCATCGCGCCTGGGGTAGTCTCCTCCAAACGAGCGCCACAGATAGCCGTAAACTGGACCCAGGTCACCGGCTTTTCTGCCAAACTTTGCGGTGTGCACATCGTCGGCCCATTCGGCCCAGATATCGACGCCGCGCGCGCGCAAGTTCTCTTCGTTGGTATCTCCGGAAAGAAACCAGAATAGTTCTTCAGCGACCCAACGGAACGGGACACGCTTGGTTGTAACGATGGGGAATCCGTTGCGAAGATCGAATCTCGTTTGAAAACCAAAGTGCGAAATTGTTCCGACGCCAGTTCGGTCTTCGTGGGTTGAGCCCTGCTGCAAAATTGATTCGAGTAGATCGTGATATTGTTTCATCGCGCAAAAGGTAAACGGTCCGGTTCGAGGTAACTCCGGCGAGTATAATAACGGAAAGGGTGCCGAATGAAACAATACAGAATTTGTTTTCTGGGTTTCGGAAATGTTGGACGCGCACTGGCGCGCTTGCTGCAAACAAAATCGAGCGAGCTGCGCGGGAGCTATGGAATCGATTGGCGGATTCATGGAGTCGCGACGAGGAGACTTGGTTGGTTAAGCTCACCTCAAGGTTTTGACGCGACAAAAATCGTTTCGGGAGATTTCTCCGATGCAACGACGCAATCGAATATCCAGGAGTGGTTGAGCCACGTACAACCCGATGTCGTTTTTGAAACCACCTCACTCAACCCTGATTCTGGTCAACCGGCGATCGATTATTTAAGGGCCTCGCTTCAATCCGGCGCCCATGCGATCAGCGCGAATAAAGCTCCGATTGTTTACGCTTATGATGAACTTCTCGAGATCGCAAACGCGCAAGGAAAGAAATATTTCTTTGAATCGGCGGTCCTCGATAGTGCTCCGATCTTCTCATTGTTCCGCGAAGCCTTACCTCTCGCAAAACTTCGGGGCTTCACAGGAGTTTTCAATTCAACCACCAACGTGATCCTGGAAACCATGGAGACCGGCCGCTCGTTCGCAGAGGGTGTACGCATGGCCCAGGAACTTGGCGTAGCCGAAACTGATCCCACTCATGACGTTGAAGGCTGGGATTCCATTGTAAAAGTCTGCGCACTTTCCAGGGTGATCTTGAGAGTCAAACTGCTGCCAACTGAAGTCCGTAGAGAGGGAATAAGAGGGCTTGATGCCGAGACATTGCAAGCGGCGAAGGCGGAAGGGAAACCGTTCAAACTCGTCTCACGGGTAAAGGTTGTAGAAAACGACGAGGTCATCGCCACGGTTAGACCAGAACAAGTCTCGGTGTCAGATCCGCTTGGGAGTGTTCGCGGGACTTCGCTGGGCGTGCACTTTGAACTCGATATGATTCCCGGATTGACGATAATTTCTCACCGGCCGAACTTGCAGAGCACTGCCTACGGTCTACTCGCAGATTTTGTTAACGCCGTACGAAGGTAGATTTTGCGAATCATCATGCAGCTGGGAAGGAGCATTTATTTTCCATATATCATTTTTCATTTCTCAGTTTTCATTTGTTGGACCATTTTCATTTTGCTGAGCCTCTGAGCCACCTCTGTGTTTTCTGTGTCTTTGTGGTGGAGTCCTGGGCCATCCTTTCTATCCACCACCGAGTCACAAAGAACACAGAGGTGGCACAGAGGCTCAGCAAATGAAAAATGAGAAATGGAAAATGATATATGGAAACTGAAAGGGGGCCCTCAACTCCAGGTTTAATTGAGTCTTGATTTGCGTAGCTTTGCCACTTCCTGACGGTGGGATTCTATTGAGATGAGTGGGCCAGTTCAGCGACGGCCTCGATTAGGCGACCAATCTCTTGCTCGGTGGTGTACAGAGCACATCCGGCGCGCAAGAGTCCCTCATCCGAAAGACCCAGGCGTTCTACCACTGTCGCGGCGTAAAAATCTCCATGCGAAAGAAAAAGTCCCTTGTCGGCCAATCTCCTCGCAGCTTCGGACGACTCTATGCCAGAAATTGTAAATGCGATCGTTGGTGTCCGAGGTTGATCGGGTGTAGGTCCATATAGTGTGACGCGCGGCATCGCACTCAACGCCTCCCAGAGCGTCACAAAGAACTTCATGTTCCTCGCGTGCGTAGTATGGAAGACATTCTCAAGCCGGTCGCGCATCGAGCTTTCGCCTGCAAGGGAAGCGATAAACTCGACCGCAGCGGCTGCACCAACCATACCTTCCTGGTTCTGTGTACCCGTTTCACAATTTTCGGGTGCATAGTCCGGAGCCGGCACCAGCTTCGGAAAATCGAGCTCGTCAAAGATCTTTCTCTTAGCGAACAGTACACCAATATGTGGCCCGTAGAATTTGTACGCAGACATTGCGAGGAAATCGCAATCGAGCTCCTGAACGTCAATTAGCGCGTGCGGAGCGTAGTGGACCGCGTCTACAAATGCGAGTGCCCCTGCCTCATGGGCCAGCTCGATCGCGTACTTGATGTCGTTAATTGTGCCGAGCGCATTCGCAGCAGCTCCAATTGCGATTAACCTGGTTTTTGAAGTAACGGACCGTTCCAGGTCGGTCTTGCTTATCGTTCCGCTTCCTGTGTCGAACTTAACGCTCCTTACGACCACACCGCATTCCTTAGTTAGCCGTCGCCATGGATCGATATTGGCGTGATGGTCTAACTCAGTTACAACAATTTCGTCAGCGGCAGACAGGTTACGGCTCAAGGCTCGAGATAAATGAAACGTGAGCGTTGTCATATTAGCGCCAAAGGCAATCTCATCGGCCGACGAGTTTAGGAACTCTGCCATTACTTCACGGGCTTTGGCGATAGCGGCGTCTGTTTCAGCGCTGGTTGGGTATTGCCAGTGAGTGTTGGCGTTATGGTGAAACAGGTAATCGCTCATCTGTTCGACCACGAACCTGGGAACCTGGGTGCCGCCTGGTCCATCGAAGTAAGCAACTGGCCACTCGTTGTGAACACGCTCGAGGGCAGGGAAATGGTTTCTAATTTCGGTGATCGAAGCGACGTCGATCTGCTTTTGTGGCGTTGTTGACATAGTTGATATTGTTTCCGAAATCAATGACTTCCCTCGGGGAATTGTCGATTCGCCGATTCTAAATTCTCTGCTTCCCTCGGCTGTCCTCGGCGTCCCTCGGCGATCCTGATCTGATTCGATCACGTTTCAGATAAACGCAGAGAGACGCCGAGAACCGCAGAGGGACGCAGAGATCACGGTTCAGTTTGGCCTGACGTGAGAATCATTTGCAAGTGGCGACTGAGGTCCTGTTTCCACTCCTTTTTGCCTGAGTCTGTTGGTCGCAAGTATGGAAAATGACGAATGGGATAACACATCTATGGTAAACTCACACGCGAGTCACGGCGGCTCCACTCAACCTTTGCTCGCTCACTTGGCTTGAAAAGAAATGGCAGAACGTAGAGAAGAGGACCGCATTGAAGTCTGTTTGGATGCCGTTTGGGACGGCACAATGGGCAAGTACAGCGCCCGCATTACCGACCTCTCTGAGGGTGGCTGTTACATCGATTCTCTTTGCGAGGCCTACGTCGGCGAAGTCATACAATTCAACATGCAACTCCCTACTGGAGAGTGGTTGGAATTGAGTGGGGAAATCGCTCACCATGTTCCCCAGATCGGTTTTGGAGTTCGGTTCGTGAACCTATCAGACTCTAACCGCCAGAAACTCATTAGTATTCTCTCTGGTCCATCAGGACCTCGAGAGGATCTCTCCCCGGGTAAAACCAGTTAAGCCTCCAACATTCGCCTGATTACTGTTAGCACTCCGAGATGATAAGCGTTGTGATCTGCCACCAGCAGTGCCTCACGCAGAATGGTCTGACCCTCACCATGAGGTATGTTGTTAAATAACTCACTGTCGGGGTCTGCTATCAACTGCTCCATGGCTTTTTGATCGGCACGGAATTTTTCAACCGTTTCTTGCCAGCGGCTTTCGTCACCTGTTTCTTTGGGCCAGTATCCCGAGGGGAAGTCTGGTGAAAGATGATCCTTATTTCTCGAGAACTCGAGTATGTCCCATTGAGCAATACGCATATGTTCAAGCACTTGCCATGCGGTGTAAGGCAGACCCTCGACCTTACGCCCGCACAATTCGACTGGAAATTGTTCGATTAGATCATCGAATGACAGGTGCGCGCCGCCCCCGCGTATTAAATAGAGCACGTGCTCTCGCAGGGATGTGTCGTGAATATCGTTTTCACTCATACTTCATTTCTTTCGCGTAGCTGCTGCCTTTTTGGCTGATTGAGATCTGGAAGCAGCTGAGCGACGCTTCGCAGCGGTTTTGGCGTGGCGTGACAAGGCTGTCTTTGATGCCGCACTGGCGCCCTCTCGTTTGAGTGCTGACGACATTGCCCGCGAACGCTTAGTAGATTTGGCAGCCTTTGAACGTGAACCGGACTTTGCTCGTTTTAGTTCGCTGGTAGCCTGTTTACGAGTGGCTTCTGAGGTCGTTCCCGGCTTAGGTGGCGGTAACTCGACGCCTGCGCGGCGAGCTTTTGAAAGGCCGATGGCAATTGCCTGTTTGGCTGATCTAGCCCCGTGTTTACCTTCACGAATGTGTTCAATCTCTTCATGGACAAACTCGCCTGCCTGTGTGCTTGGAGACTTTCCCTCCCGTTTGTCCTGCGCGGCACGTTTGAGCGTTTGTTTTTCAGGCACTCCATTTCTCCTTTATATACGTGTCGAACCTGAGGGCATCATTCATCTCAAAGTTCAGGGGACAGAACTGGGGAACCAGATTGATCTCGATGCTTGCGAATTGTACCTTAGGTCGGCTCCCTGAAAGTTTTCCTGATCTATATTTTAGAGGAATGTGACAATTTACACGGTCGTCAACGAAAGTTTCTCTGTTGCGGAAGTTGTCGTCAAATGGCCCTCCATTGCCGCACGCAACCTCTTCTGCCGGACCGGTGCGCGTCCTCGCGGGCCAACCTTAAACACAAGGCAACTGAGCCCGCGAGGACGCGCGCGGTCCGGCAGAAGAGGTTGAGCAGTGTAGAGGAGTGCTTCAAGTAAGCGTTGTGAATGGCAATCCTTTTCCGCACTCAACCTCTCGCATTTGGGAATAAGCAATGGATTCTGACTATTAAGTTAATGAAAGAAAAACGAATAGACTATTTTGGCTTAGGTCCCGAATCCAGTTTACATTTGAGACGTAGGGACGTTCATGTTTCTGAACGCTGGTTGTCGAAATGGACTCTTTTGCAAGTCTCTCGACGATGAGCCGACGAACTGAGGCCCTGTAAAACTCCCCCAAATGTACAAATTTATCGTTTCGTGCTACTACTGGCCGGTCGCTAAAAACGGACTTCGGTTGAAAGCCCTAACCGTTGTCGAAGATTGTGAGAAGCCTCGGGCCAACGTCGAAGGTTTACCAGTTGGTAAGCGGCCCCGGCTTTATGAGCTTACTGTGGAGCGCCGGCAAACGCCCCGTTTTCGCGCCAGATGTGAGGCAGAGTTAGCTGCTAACCTCGCAATTCTGGATGCCGATGAGACCGAAACCACGCAGTCGCTTATTTTCTTCGGCGAGACCCTCGATCTATCTGCAGCTGGCATCTCGTTAGTTCTACCCTCAACCCAAATTGATGAGCGATTTTGCGATGGGTCTCAAAGGCTTCTGATTCAACTGTACCTTCCTCGCGCCGTCGTTGAGTTGGAGGTTAGTTTTGTTCGTTGCGTTCCCTTAAATGCCGCGAATCTCAACAAAGGGTTTGTTCTGGGCGGCAAAATAACCCAAATCCAGGCCAATAAATCTGAGTTTGACCGTTACCTCTCCACAAGTTTTGGTCTGTCGAACGTCTGAGTCATCCTTACAGATTAGTTGGCTCTTTTACTCCGCTTGTTTTAGAAAATCTGCTGTTCGTGGGTCTGCTGGCGTTTCCAGAACTTGTTTGGTTGGGCCATGCTCGACTACGAGACCACCCTCCATGTAAAGAAGATTGTCGGAAACCGCGCCGAGAAAACCGATCGAGTGCGAAATGATGATCATCGTATGATCGCGTTCGACAAACTCACGAAGCAGGGCGCGAAGACTCTGAATTCGCCTTGGATCCAACGCGCTTGTGGGTTCGTCAAACAGGACGACCTTGGGACGCATGGCGAGTGCTCGAGCGATGGCTACTCGTTGTTGCTCACCACCTGATAATGATTCCGGATACCGTCCGATGGCATGACTCATTCCTACCGATTCCAACAATTCGCGTGCTTCATCTGAGGCCTTTTTCTTTGAGGTATGGGCCACATGCACCGGCGCTTCGATGACATTTCCTATTACAGAAAGATGGGGGAACAAATAGAAGTGCTGGAAGACTGTGCCCACGTGACTTCGCAGAGCCTTGACCCGCCTGCGATATTCTCCGGCCGTGAGATTTGATTCAAGTTGAACGTCATCGCATTGAATCGTCCCACCATCAATTCTCTCTAACCCATTCAAACAGCGTAAAAGAGTGGTCTTGCCACTACCTGATGCGCCAATGATGCCGAGAACGGTTTGCCGCGGAACTTCGAAGTCGACACCACGAAGTATTTGATTCGAGCCGAAGTGTTTCTTCAATCCGGTGACTTTGATCATGCGACAGCAACCTCCTGTTCGGCAGGTTCCGGTGTTCGCCCGCTCAAACGACGTTCGAGCAGTTGGGCCAGGTGCGCCATAGGTAGACTCATCGCAAGATAAAACGCTGAGACGACCACTCCCAGTAACAGGAATTGACCTGAAGCGTTCGCCAGTTCGCGATATGCGGTGGCTAACTCCCAAACTGAAATTGCAAAAGCTACTGACGTATCTTTGAACAATGAGACAAAGTCGTTTGTCATGGGCGGCAGTGCGAAGCGAAACGCCTGGGGAAAGATGATTCGCCGAAATGCCAGCAGTGGAGTCATACCGAGCAGATAGGCTGCTTCCCACTGACCTTTAGGAATAGCTTCGAGAGATGCCCGGTAAACCTGCGATTCGTAGGCGGCGTAATTTAAACCGAGCCCGACCAACGCTGTGAGCCAACCCGGCATTGCAATACCGATAACTGGAAGCCCAAAGTATAAAAACAGAAGTTGGACCAGGACCGGCGTACCGCGGAAGAACTCTACGTAAGCGGTACATAGAGCACGAAGCCAGAAGGGCCCTTTCCATTGGCCCAATGCGAGGGGCAACCCGAGGACGACAGCAATAACCATCGAGCCGAGAGCAATCAAGACCGTAACCAACGCAGCCCGAGTGAGGCGGAAGATAGCCTCGCGCCAGTTGAACGAACTGGTTGTCATATCAAATTGGGCTGGTTGAGTAGCAGTGCCTGCTCGAATTGGGGCCTCAAATTCGACTTGAGCGTCGTTCCAGAGATTCCACTTCTTGAGAATTCGCTCGAGTGTGCCATCGACGATGATCTTGTCGATGGCAGCGTCGACCTGGGCTTTCAAAGCGTCGTCCCCTTTTCGTAGACCGATGACGTACAGTCCTTTCGTAAAGGGAGGGCCCGCCGGTTTTAACTTTGCATTTCCATGGGCGTAGAAAGCTTCGGCGGGAACATCCATAAGGACAGCGTCGATCCGTTTTAACTCGAGATCCCGGTACGCACCCACAGGATCCTGATAAGTTCGAAAGGGAACATGTTCCTGTTCGAGCAGTCGCGAAGCGGCCGTGTTACCGAGCGTTGCGACAGTCCTGTTCTTACAGTCAGCCAGAGACTTGATTCGGTTATCGTCTTGTCTGACTGTTAGCTGAAGTTGAAATATGTAGTAAGGCTTGCTGAACAGGATCTGTTGCGCGCGGTCACCAGTAGGTTCCAATCCGTTGACAATAATATCGAATGAATGTCGCTGGAGTGCCGAGACGAGTGTTTCCCAGTCGCTCGGGACAAACTCTGCTTTACGACCCATCGCCGCAGCGAGCGCGTCGACCATCTCCTTTTCGTAACCGATATAATTGTCAGGTGCTGAAGGATCGGTAAAGACGTAAGGTGCGCCGCCGGATGGATCAGCGCCCCAACGGAGGACATCCTGACCAAAGGCAGTCCCTGAATAAAGAATCAGAGATACGCACAGCATCTGGCGCAGGCTTCGAGCAAGGTTTTTCAACAATTGTGCCTCTCATATTGCCGCTGGCTAGTTCGATTGAGCAAAACGGATAATAGTGCTCTAGAACTGCACTGACAATGATCAGGCCGGGTTAGACTCCGGCCGCACTGGTAATTCTTACAGTTATCAGGAGGGGTTGTTTTAAGTACAATTGCCCCAAACGTTTCTCGCAGGGAACCGATTTCAAAAGCATTTCAGATCAAGGTTTTCTATGAGCGGTCCAATCTCTATCAAAGCGAACAGGCATCGAAAAGCACCATTCAAAGAAATGGTGTGGATACCAGGTGGAACGTTTACGATGGGATCAGATAAGCATTACCCTGAAGAGGCGCCACCTCATTCCGTTACGGTCGATGGGTTCTGGATGGACCAGTTCACCGTTACAAACGCTCAGTTCTCACGGTTTGTGGAAGAGACAAGTTACGTGACGCTGGCCGAGCGAGTGCCCGACGTTTCAGACTATCCCGGAGCAAAACCAGAGCTACTTGTGCCTGCGTCGGTGGTTTTCCGAAGACCAGGTTACAAAGTCGATCTCAGCAATCCATATGATTGGTGGACTTATATACCAGGCGCCAACTGGCGCAGACCGCAGGGGCCCGACAGTTCTTTGAAAGGCTTGGCGAAGCACCCCGTGGTCCAGGTTGCGTATGAAGACGTTGAAGCCTACGCCAGGTGGGCCGGGAAAGAGTTGCCCACCGAGGCCGAATGGGAGTTTGCGGCTCGAGGGGGATTGGAAGGCGCAGATTTTGTCTGGGGAGATGAATTCGAGCCTGATGGAGAGGTCCTGGCCAACACCTGGCAGGGAGATTTTCCCAATGAAAATCTGCTGATCGATGGATTTGAGTGGACTGCGCCAGTTGGGTCGTTTCCCCCAAATGGCTACGGTCTTTACGAGATGGCCGGGAACGTCTGGGAATGGACCACAGACTGGTATCAACAGCACAGCGATATACCGCAGACTTGTTGCGCCTCGTTTAATCCGCGCGGCGGCGAGAAGGATAAGAGTATCGACCCACGCACACCAAATATTACGATTCCAAGGAAAGTGATGAAGGGTGGCTCATATCTGTGCGCGCCAAATTACTGTCAGCGTTATCGACCGGCTGCGCGGATGGCCCAACCCGTAGATACGTCGACGTGTCACCTGGGATTTCGACTGGTCGTTCGCGACGCCGGCTAACTGCACAATCCTGATTTGATAATTCTGAATTGACAATTATCAGTTATTTAGACCTAAGACCTAAGACCTAAGACCTAAGACCTAAGACCTAAGACCTAAGACCTAAGACCTAACGTCCGCGAAGAGCTTGATGTTGATGCTGATCCACTTCATTGACGAAGCCGTTAGGAGCTCACTTCATTCACCAACAGAAGTTGGTATCGAGGAAACTCTCGGCAACTTTGTCTTGTGGATTAAGCTCGTCGTCGAGATGATCGGTGCTTTGTTGATTGCCGTCGGCGCCGGTCTCGCTCTCTCCAGGCTCATTAAAGTATTTCTCAAGCCAACACTGGGCGGCTACGAAGGCACACGCCTGATCCTCGCTCGATTCCTGTCTCTTGCCTTAGAATTTCAACTTGCCGCCGATATTCTTGCTACAACAGTGGCCCCAAGCTGGACCCAAATTGGTAAACTAGGTGCGATTGCGGTTATACGGACTGGCCTTAATTATTTTCTTGCTCGGGAAATGAAGGAAGAAGAAGCAGCAATCGACGCCACCGAAACCGTGACACCTTAAACGCTCGCCCTGGGCCAACACAGCATGCATCAAGACGCGACGCAGTCCTTAGTGGACAATGCACGAATTCAACGAATCTGCCTGGTAATCTTGTCGGTGATAGCGATCGGCTTCGCTCTCTACTTCATGAGACCGGTGTTGCTACCGTTGCTGTTCGCTCTTTTCCTTTACCTTTGTTTGACGCCGCTCGTGAATATTCAACATGAGCGATTGAAGTTTCCCTACACTCTCTCGCTGGCCACCACGGCTTTGATCGGGACGCTGGTCCTACTGCTTGTCATCCTGATCGCAGCTTCGTCGGTAGCACAAATGGCAGCCGACCTGAATACATATCAGAGTCAGATGAATCTACTTGTTGAAAGGATTTCCAGCGCAATTCCAGCTGAGAAGCTGGGTGGATACGAAGCGAAGAATTACCTTAGCATGTCCGAAGGGACTATCAGTGGTTTTATCTCTGGCGCGTTCTTCGAGTTTTCGAGTTTGCTTTCTAACGGTGTGTTTGTCGTGATTCTTACGGTCTTCATACTGATAGGACGTTCTCAGGTGCGAAGCGAAGGGCTGCTTGCCGACCTCGAGATCCAGGTACGTCGTTACATAAGTGGAACGATCACCCTATCCTTGCTGACGGGTTTGCTGGTTGCCCTGACGCTGTTGCTACTTGGCGTCAGATACGCAATCGTGTTTGGTCTGTTTGCGTTTCTATTGAATTTTATTCCGTTGATTGGTCCAGTTGCGGCGACGCTATTACCGCTGCCGATAGTGCTCTTGAGTCCGGATCTTTCGGTCACCGCGAAAATTCTCGCTGTCGTGATTCCCGCCTGCATCCAGTTTTTGATGGGCCAGATAGTGACTCCCCGGGTTATCGGTCGATCGTTGGCGCTTCACCCGGTCACGGTTTTGTTGTTTCTACTCTTCTTTCAAATGATCTGGGGTGTTGGTGGCGCGTTCATGTCTACACCAATCGCAGCAGTGACCAAGATACTTTTTGAGCACTTTAAAGCCACGCAACCGATCGCAGCGCTCCTTGCCGGCGACCTAAACGCGGTGCTGGAGCGCGACTAATTGGACCCTGCGGTTCTCTGCGTCCCTCTGCGATGCTACGGTGCCTTTCTATGTATTCGCTGATTAAAAAGCACCGCAGAGTAAGGCAAAAACCGCGGAGTGACGCAGAGTATTGGACTGCTATTTTTTAATTATGCCGCAGGCGATGCGGTCGCCGGAATTACCCGAAGGATCGGTCTTCATGTCATCGGCTTTGGCGTGAACAACTATCGAGGTTCCACCATTGCTGAAGACCGAATGACTATCGGTTCCCATGTTGACCCGCGCGTCAGTCACAGTCATGTTTGCGGTTCCATCAGGCTTAACCATGAAATTATTCATGTCACCCGCGTGTGGGCCCATTGGATTCTTTGTTCCATGTTGCTTTGCGTCCGGGTTGAAGTGCGCGCCGGCAGTTGTGAACGCTGGACCTTCACACATCGCCACCTGATGAATGTGAATAGCATGCTCGCCTGGAGGCAAATTCTTCAGGTCCAACTTGATACGAACACCCTTTCCACTCGGGGTCAGGGTTGCTGTTCCTACGCTCTCGCCCTGTCCGTTCTTAAGCTCAACCGTAACTGCATTTGTTTGAGCGATGCCAATGGAGATCGAAAAAGCAGCCAGTATTACAGCCGTTACCAGAACGATAATCTTTGTTCTCATCTTTGCTTCCTCTAAACTGTTAAGGGTTATTAATTCGTGAAGCTTGTTTAGCAACAGAACGACGTGCACGTCGAGGCCGGGTCTGAGATCTCTCGGTTGGGCCAGCGGAACCGGACGTCTTGAACTTGTCGTTTGATTGCGCGACAAACCCATCTTTACTATCTCGAACCTGCGTATCAGCAACCGCCGAGGCATCTGAGTCGACTCGCGCACTTTCGTAGTACGCATCAGCTTCTGCTTCTGCGATCGCGGTTTCAACTCGCGATTGACTGTCAGCAAGAATATTCAACTTGTTTTGGATACCAATTTTTTGTCGTTCAAGTTGCCGCCTACGAAGTTCCCGCAAATCCTCAGGGCGAGTACTGCCGACTCCCGCGAGACTATTTTCAATATTTTGCGGATCCATTTGCTCGTCGAGGTTCGCCAGTTGATCCTGTAGTTCAACCTGGCGTGCTTTCAAATCATCCAGCTTCAGTCGCAACTCTTCTGCCCGATCCTGGGCCGCTTCGTCCGCGGTCTGTGCTCGGGTCTCAACGGCACTGCCGAAAAGAATAGCAACGAACGCCACAGCAATAATGCTGCAAAGACTTGGCAAGAAATGGTTCTTCATGCCCAATTTTATGAGCAACTTGGAGACCAGAACCTGCCGCGTAAGATACTATCGCTGGTCCTATGTCCGAATGTTAAGCTGAATAGGTATTCAACGGTTTTTTGACAAGATACTTTTACTAATTTGTAAGACCTTTGCTTTCCTCACCTCTGCTGGACCACGACAATTATTTGCTTCCGCGTACCCCCGATCCTCCGCTTTACGCGCCTCGAACAAACTGGTTAAGCATGGTTGGCATTTTGTATTTGGCTCTGATGGCGTTTCCGATTTGCAAGGTAAACGCAAAGGGCAGATAACCTCTACACTCTCCTGATAAGCCATTATCCTATCCTCCCCGGCTACCCAGTTCCACTCGATGAGTGGATAAATTTTCCGAACAGACAAAGGGGGTTTGAATAGATAATGCACAAGATTTCTAAAGCTGCGGTGTGCAAAGTATTTGTCGGTCTGCTTATTACAGCTAGTTTTGTTTTAGCTCCAGCCCTCGCAATTGGCCAGGAACAAACAACTCAAGGCGTCACAATAAGTGGGAAGGTGAAGACTGTATCCACATCCGCACTCACAATTTTGGACGGTCAGAATGCTGAACAAACAGTTGTTCTCGATGCGAAGACAAAGATCATGAAAGCTGGTAAACCTGCGACTGCTGCTGACATCAAAGCTGATGACGCTGTCGTGGTGGTAGCCAGCAAAGCCGGTGATTCGTGGACCGCGACTAGTGTCACCGTTGGCCCCTAAACTCAGAGCGGCAATTCAAAAATTAGGTTGAGGAGTGTGATTGCTCCTCAACTTATTTTTTTTGAACTGTGTGAGGAGATGGTGTTCTCAATTCATGCGTTAACCGTATCATTTGGCAACTGTTTCACGGAGGATTTTTCTTCTTACCAGATGAATCTACAGCACCGCGAGCGCAGCGACCGGATGGCACACGCACCTAACCTCTCACCACTTATCCACGCCGTAAAGTCGCTTCAACCCCTGGTTGCTTGATCTCAGCGTCATGCTGAAGTGCGTTTTAGTCACGTCACAAAAGTCGTGGAGGGGAAAGGTTTCGGAGTAGGGGCTTGGGAGGTGACGGTGTAACCGCCCGGCCTTGGGAGTTGACGGTGTAACAAAGCGGCGCCAGGCCGCCGCACTCCAAGAGCCGCCGCACTCCAAGAATGGAACAAAAATTGTCTACCGATATTACGTTTAATATTTCTAATCTTACGTATCAAGAATCGGGAGGACAAAATGGCCACATACGGTAAGAAGGCGTCAAAGAAAGTCGAGCGCGCAATGCATGAACGTAAGGCCGGCACATTGAAGAGCGGCCGGTCTGGTAAGAAGGTGACCAGCAAAAAACAAGCTATCGCGATTGGTCTATCTGAAGCTCGGAAGGAAGGAGCAAAGGTACCGGCTAAGAAGAGCTCTTCGAAGAAGACGTCCTCAAAGAAACGCACTTCTAAGAAACGATGATTCCAGGTTAGCCTTCGGCAAGTAGCTTGGGGCTATTTTTTCTCCCCGGCGGCGAGTAACAGGTCGACGATGTCCCGGTATCCTTTTCTATCTGCGAGCGTCAACGCTGTGTCACCAGTCCAGCGCTGCTGTCCATCAAGAGTCGCTCCGCATTTGAGCATCTCTCGAACGCTTTCGGTGTCGCCAGATGAGGCGGCAAGCATGATTGGCGTGGAACCGTCGTTTGCCACAGCATTGATTTCAGCGCCATGCCGAATGAGCAGTTTGGCTGACGTCGAATGCATATTAATAACAGCGAACATCAATGCCGTCCGTCCATTTTTGTCGCGACTGTTTGGATCCTGCCCGCTGTTAAGCATAAGTTCGAGCGCCGGCAGGTTACCCTCAAGTGCAGCTCGCATCAGCTCGGTGTGTGCGGATAATTCACTAACTCTTTCGCTTTTAGCACCATTCATTTCTGTATTACTTGGCCTTTCGAATTCGAACGGACAATTGCATTTCCACCGTCCCTCTATATCACAGAAGAAGTACGTGAACCGAATCGACCAATGTGTTCTTTTTATGACGAAGATTTGCCGCTTTTTGCATCGAATGGATTTGCCTTTAAAGAGGGGACCATCTGAAGTACAATCTTCGCAACTTCTTCCGCTCCATTAGACGTTGCCTGAACGTTTGATCTAGCTCTGACGAGGTCGCCATTATGTGGAGCGAAAACTCAACCCAAACAGTTAAACGAGACCAGGTAGTTGGATATGCCGGGCATAACCATCTGCTCGCCAAGATGTTGGGTGCCAGTCCCCAATACCTGGCGTCCAGGATCGAACTGGTAAATCTTTCTGTTGACAAGGCCATTTATACGGAGGGTGATGAAATCGAGTTTGCCTATTTCCCAATCGACTCGCTTATCTCTTCGATATCAATTCTTGAAGATGGCGCAACCGTGGAAATATCTATGATTGGTCGGGAAGGAATGGCTGGAATCTCCGCAATTCTAGGATCCGGTGCGACTCGGCTGTGGGTTCGTGTTTCAGTTGGCGGCTCGGCTATTCGCCTGCCTGCCGCGGTTTTGCAAGAACTTTTCGCAGCGAACGATGAAATTATGAAAGCGGTTTTGGCAGGTTACCGATCATTAATCGCCCAGATTTCTCAGCGCTCCGTTTGTAATGTTCGACATAGCGTTTCCGAAAGGTTCATCACCTGGTTATTGATGGTCCATGATCGGCTCGGCAATAAGAATTTAAAGTTGACCCAGGAAATGATTGCGAGTCGCTTAGGCGCACGGCGCGCCGGAATCACTGTGGCTGCCGGACTCCTTCAGGCCCAGGGCGCAATCGAATATCAGCGCGGACAGCTCCATATCATGGATCGCTTAGTTTTGGAAAAGGCGGCCTGCGAGTGCTATCCGATCCTGCGTGCTGAATTCGAAGGCACTCGAAACTGAAGTTCCGCTACGTTGCTCATCTTCATGCCAGCTCACTATAAATAAATAGTCTCCTCACATTGCCCTGCGCTTCCCGAACGGGCACGATAGTGTGCACGAAGCGCTCTCCATCTTTAGTTTCCGCGGCGTTGACTAACAGAGGTCCGGTAGTTACTGGTTGACCGGCTTCAATAACCCCCTGCACGGTGTGCAGAAAAGTTTCCAGGTCAATTCCCTTAAACACCTCATTTACTGGCCGGCCTACTAATTGTCTCACGTGCCCCGGAACGGAATAGCCAGGATTAACACTCTGAACAGTCAGATCACTCGCATCGAGTACCATGATGTAATAAGGAAATCTTTCGAGCACTTCTGAGAGATGCGACTGTTCAACTCGATTCTGTCTTGTAAGTTCGTGCAGTTCGGTGCTTCGAGCGCTTAGTTCATCATTGGTTGTTTGCAGCTCTTCATTCGTAGCCTGTAGTTCTTCGTTATTAGTTTCCAACTCTTCATTCGTAGCCTGTAGTTCTTCGTTAGTCGCCTCAAATTCTTCGTTAGTCGCTTGCAATTCTTCCTGTGTGAGCATTAATTCTTCATTGGCGGCTTGCAGTTCCTCGTTCGCATCCTGCAACTCTTTGTTCATGTCGCTGAAGCGCTTGTTGGCTGCACTGAGTTCAGACACGAGCTGGGCTTGTTCTTTCTCAACTGCTTCCAGCCGTTTCTTCAATTGGACCGCGTCAGTAACGTCCAGCACGCTGATCACACAAAGTTCCGGTGCGCCCGGTTCAACTTGCATGAGCATTATTGTCAGGCTCACGTAACGCCCGCTTCCCCCTATAGTTGGATCCAACGCGATCTCGGCGAGCGTCGTAGAACTGTGCTCACGAAAAGTAGTATCAATTGCGGTTCTAACATCCTGGTACGAGACTCCGCGGAGCGTGTGAAGAAAATCCTGATCATAGGCGATGTCGCGAATACCGAGTAGCCGCCGGGCCGCGCCATTGATGGTGATAATTCGATAGGTGCGGTCGATAATCACGAAACCGGACGTGGTATAGCGAAGCATCGTTTCGTTGATGCGTCGTAGTTGCGTTATATCGATATCAGTTTCGGCCATTTCATTTAAACCCGGGACCTGTCCAATTGGAATGCGACGTGCCGGTTTTCGCACAAGGAATTGAGTTCCACGAGTCCCGTCGGATTCATGGATGGGAAAGGCCAGCGGTGCTCCCATACACCGATATACCTTCCATCTTTTGTTTATCAGGTCAAAACTCGCCTGAGTAGGCCTGGCGGTCTCTGCCTTACCAAGAAAAAGATAACCCTGAGATTGATGTAGGGAATACGCAAAAAGTTCGAGCACAGTCTGTTGCAATTCCGGCTTCAGATAAATCAAAAGGTTCCGGCAGATGACGAGATCAATCCGGGGAAACGGCATCCCTCGGCTAATGTCCTGTTGTCCAAAGATCACTGCTTGCCGTAGCTGCTTGGAAATTCTATAGCCATGGTCGATTCTTTCAAAAAAGCGCGCACGACAAGCTTCAGGCAAATCCTTAAGGACATTCTCAGGATAGTAACCACGACGCGCGAATGCGATAGCGTCTTCAGCCAGGTCAGTGGCAAAAATTTTGACGTTCCACTCTGGAAAGTCGGGACCTAACGCCTCGGCCACCATCAACGCGATTGAGTAGGCCTCTTCTCCCGTCGCACACCCTGCAGACCAGAATCTCAGTATCCTGCCATTGCCCCTGGCCTTTTCGATCATCTGAGGGATCACATTTATCTTTAGGAAGTCGAACGCTTCGGGATCTCGAAAGAAACCGGTAACCTTGATAAGAAAGGCGCGGACCAACTCTTTTACCTCGTCCGGGTGAGTCCTGAGGAAGTCAGCGTAATCACGCAAGTTTGCGTTGTGCGTTACTGCCATCCGCCGGCTTATGCGGCGCAGAATCGTTGAGGATTTGTAATTGCGAAAATCGACGTTGGTTTGCGCACCCACCATCGCGAGTAAGTCACGCAAAGGGTCTCCGGAGTTTTCTGCCGGCGGTAGGGTTGTTCCCAACAAGAGGTCATAGAGCAATGGACCAATCTGCTCCATTTCAACTATGTGGTCCACTACTGTCGGCGGCAGCGACATCGGCATTGACGGATACGCGGCTGTTTGAGGATTTTGAATGATTACAATACCGCCCGCATTCTTTACATCGACTGCTCCCGCCGCGCCGTCTGATCCTGAGCCCGTCAAAATCACCGCGATAAGGTGTTCCCCATAGACTTCGGCAGCACTCGAGAGCAAAAGGTCAACAGAGGGCCTGGGTCTCTCACCATGGTCCGCCTCGAGTTGCACGTGACCATCAACAATCGTCACGTGTCGGTTAGAGGGTACGACATAAATTTTGCCCGATTCGAGCAGCGTTGGTTGAGTATCGCTTACGACCACGATCGGCAGAGTACTTCTCCGCTCAAGGATTGGTCCAAGATTACTTGGTCGCTGCGGATCCAGGTGCTGAGCTAAAACGATAGGCGCAGGGAAATATTTATTAAGCGAACTGACCAGCGTAGTCAGCGCACCCACACCACCGGCCGAAGAGCCAACAACTACCAGATCCTTGATTCTGTTTTCGTCCATCTGCTTGAGTGGCTGCATCCGTCGTCTTTGGGACTTAATATCAGGATGTCTTTGCTATACCACCGTTTCTTCAACTCAGCAATGTCTGGGGAATGATAGGAAATCCTGCTGATTATTTTTCGTAGTGGTTCAAATATCGGACTAGTATGAGATGTATCATTATCATTGCTTTTTCATCCAGTGACCTTATTTTGTTTTGGTCTGTCAGAGGATGGGTGTATCGTATTTTTGAATCTAAATGGTTTCTGACTTCGGGTGCGCCAATGCGTTATAAAGCCAATACCTTCAGAACTAGGCCTCCCCAATACAATAGCCGCGCGGTCGTGGTTGTGTTCGAACGGTTCGACAAGATCGTTGCCGAGGTAGAGCGGTCAATGCTGCTAACCTGCGAATCGCAATCACTGGTTGCTGACTCTCGTATCCAGCGTCGTATAAGCAGAGCACTTAGGCACGCAAACAACCCTACAGCTTCCTTCAGCCAAATTTCCATCAGGATTTTTGGTGACGAGCATTAAGCATCTGCAATTTATGCTTTTTGTGCATACCTGAACAGATCTTCTCCGTGAATAAGCACAGATACAGTGACGCTACCTTAGCTGGAAGATGAGCGTCTGTACGAAGCGGCACTTACCGTCGAGATCCTAAGTTGAAGGTTTGCGAGAGCTTTGTTGGGATAGGGACGATTGCACCCCGTTAGTGGAGAGTACCTATTTGGCGCACTGGTTGAATTTTGAAGCACCGCCGATACTTTCTTGCATTGACGCTTCAAAGCTGCCCAGGCCAAGACTCGGGGCAGTGTCGGCAGCACTTTCGGAATTCATTCCCTGGATTTCCTGCAACAGTTCTTCCCTTAGCTTATCTATGTAGTTCTCGATGGTGTTCCGAATTTCCGGATCCATACACTGACCTCCTCTCGTCCCGAGCTTTTATTGACTGAAACTATATCCGTGGTTCGTCACGATAGTTTGCCGGAAGTGTTGGCTGAATGGCCGGTTTTGTTAAGTCAGTTCAGCTTCGGCTAACCTCAAAAGTGTCCATGTTGTGAAGGATAGGCTCAGAACTATTGGGTGTTGTGATCGGGGTCGGAGCTCAGGATGTGGAATTCTGAAACAAAAGTACGAATACATGCACTTACGAGTGCCAGTTTTTAGCTCTCTGCGGTGTTAACCCCCTGAAGGATGCGAAATATACGGATAATTACTTCATTCCGATGAACGCAATTCCAAAGGCTACGACTCAGAAAGTTGAATTGCTCGGGACTGAATGCAGTCTCATAGGTATTGTCATAACAATTTTAGTATGGCTTCAGAATTTGTCTCAGGATCAGATCGGTGGAGGCGGAGGGTGAGAGTCTTACCCCGCATCAACATGCCCAACCCAAAATCCGTTCGCCGTTTAAAGCGGCAGGTCAAGCGGCATCTGTCTCCACGACGAATCTATTATTTCACCGAAGGTTTGGTTCTACTCGCTTTGTTTGTGCTGATCTTCACCGGCAGTCGGCTAAGGTTCATCGACGGGTTTGGCCGTAGATCGGATCTAGTTGCCGCTCTTCTATTAGTAGCGCTTGCGATTCCGCTTCATTTTTTTGCCAAACGCCGCCTTCTTCCTCGAATCGAGCGGCGTTACAACCCCGCTCCTTACGACGAACATAAGATCTTCTTTGACCTCGGACAGGGAACTCGAACCGTCAGCAGTATCGATCAGCTTTACGAAAATCTCGCCGACAAGATCAGAGATGCGTTTGAGGCGAGTAATGCCGCAATCTTTGTGCACGATGAGCTTACAGAAGATTACAACCTCCGAGTTTTGTCGACGCCCGGAGAAACAAGAACTAAAACGAGCGCAAAAAAGAGGTTATCCCTTGGCTCGAGGGCGTTTGTCGTTCGTCGTTTGATCAATCTTTCCACCCCGCTCACGATCGAACCGCACGACGTTGATACCTGGGAACAAGCGTTGAACTCCACCTTGCCGTCGTTACGTGAGACGCGCGCCAACGAACACGATGTACTCAAGCAGGTTAAGTCAAGACTCCTGGTCCAGATCCGTCAAAAGGATGAACTGGTTGGCATCCTTTCGCTTGGACCACGACGCGGTGAATTTCATTACTCGCCATCTGATCGAGAGCTTTTGATGTCGATTGCCGCCCAGCTCGGGCTGGTTATTGACAATGCACGACTAACGGAACGCATGGTGGTCCAGGAAAGACTCCGTCGCGAGTTGGCGCTTGCGGCCGAGGTTCAGCAACGGCTGCTGCCCTCGTGTCCGCCTGAAAGCAAGGCGATGGAAGTTGCAGGGTTTTGTGAACCCGCTCGGGGTATCGGCGGCGATTATTACGACTTCATTAATTTTGATAACTGTCAGATGGGTTTGGCTATAGCAGACGTCGCTGGCAAGGGAATGCCGGCAGCGCTTTTGATGTCGACAGTCCAGGCGACTCTGCGAAGTTTGACGGCGCGTAATGGAGCTCCAGCTCCAGTTACTCCTGAGCTATCACCAATCGTTAGCAAGCTCAACCGGCTATTATTCGATTCGACTAACGGCGAACACTACGTGACGTTCTTTTATGCGACGTTTGACCAGGCGACACAGCAATTGACCTACGTGAATGCCGGACACAATCCCCCTCTATTTCTTCAAGCAAAAGCGGCAGGAGATTTTCGTCAGCTAACGGCCGGTGGATTAGTTGCCGGGGCTTTCGAGCATGCTGCCTACGAACAAGAGACGGTGCAGATGGAGTCGAATGATCTGCTTTTCCTGTTCACCGATGGTCTAACCGAAGCGTTGAATCTCAACGGCGAAGAGTTTGGCACGCAACGAGTCATGGATGTCTTAAAGACGTTTGCACCATTTTCGGTAAACCAGATCCGGGATGAAGTGATTCGCTGCGTCAAGGAGTGGTGTTTCGGAATGCCGCTTTACGACGACTTGACGTTTGTGGTGATGAAAGTGAAGTGAAGGTCGAGTGGCTGGCACTTTGTTGGTGTTGTTTAGTAAATCGCTTTATCAGGCAAATTAGATTCTGACATTGCCTTTGCCGCGAGTGGCGAACTTCGTGGCGAATGCACACCTAAAACCTTGTCAAAAAAGCTCTAAAGAACTTGCTACACAGAGTCTGCCGGGTTTCGTAATAACGTTTAAGGTCTGGAGGAGCACGAGATGCAGAATCTACTGCAAGACACACGTTACGGACTTCGCATGTTGGTCAAGAGACCAGGCTTCACCATCGTAGCGGTTTTGACTCTAGCCTTAGGCATCGCCGCAAATACCGCGATCTTCTCCGTGGTCAACGCAGTGCTCTTAAAACCACTTCCATTTCCAAAGTCGGAACAACTGGTAGATCTCGCCGAAACGTTTAAACCCGACGGTTGGGGTACGGCCTCGGTTCCAACCCTGGAAGACTGGAAGAGTCAAAACACAGTCTTCAGCGGGATCAGTGCCTTTTCGTTCACTAGTTTCAATCTACAACGTAATAGCGATCTTCCGCAGCGTGTGCCTGGTCTAAGTGTTAGTGCAAACTATTTCGACGTCCTGGGTGTAAAGCCAGTGTTGGGTCGAAGTTTTCTTCCGGAAGAAGACACCGCTGGACGTGACCGAGTTGTAGTTCTTAGCAGTGAGCTCTGGCGGTCCACCTTTAACTCCGATCCTCAGATACTTAACACTACGATTCCGGTCAACGGTCAGCAATACACTGTTATTGGTGTGATGCCACCCGAACTTTCGTCGCTGTATCGAACGGTTCAGATGTGGTCGCCCCTCGTTTTTCCCGAAAAAGATCGTCAAGACCGTGGCAATCATAAATACTTTGTCATCGGCAGGATTAAAGATGGAGTCACACTTGCTCAAGCTCGTGAGCAGATGAACGCAGTTGCCCAACGACTGGAGGAGCAGTATCACAATGGTCGCGGAATTCGCTTGATGCAAATCCAGGAACTGTGGGTCGCGGGTGTGCGTCCAGCGTTAATCCTGATGATGGTTGCCGTGGGCTTCGTTTTGCTTATTGCCTGTACCAACGTTGCAAACCTCCTGCTGGCACGCGCGACTGTGCGTCAACGAGAGATAAGTATTCGCATTGCTCTCGGTGCGGGACGTCTACGTTTAATTCAGCAGTTCTTGAGCGAGGGCTTGTTACTCTCCATCATAGGAGGAGCATTCGGAGTTGGTCTCGCGTGGTTGGGTATGGACATGCTCGGCAAAATTGCATTTCCATTTTTACCGCGAGCCCAGGAGATCGGAATCGACTCTCGTGTACTTTTGTTCACCCTTTTCGTTTCGATCTTAACCAGCGTGATCTTTGGCTTAGTACCTGCGCTGCAGACGGGTCGGACGGATATCCAGGATGTGCTGAAAGAGGGTAGTAACAGTATCTCCGCCGGACTCGCCGCGGGATGGTTGCGTCAGGCGTTGGTGGTTGTCGAGATCGCTGCTGCCTTTGTTCTCTTGATTGGTGCTGGTCTGATGATTCGCAGCGTCATGTACATGAAACAGGTCGAGCCTGGTTTCAAAGCCCAAAACCTTTTGACCGCAAAGTTGTCGTTGCCACGGGAGAAGTATGCTGACGCTGAGTCGACCATTCGTTTCTATAATCAACTTCTCACTCGTGTCGAGGCGTTGCCTGGAGTTGAAGCCGCTGCCGTAATCTCTCATTTGCCCGTTGAAGAGCAGGGTTTTAACGGCAACGTTACTGTTGAGGGAAAGACTTACCCGCCGAACGAGTCGCCATTGGTGGAATACCGAATGGTTAGTCGTGATTATTTGAAGGCTGCAAATATTCCATTACTACGAGGGCGCTTTTTCACCGACCAGGACCGCGCCGACTCGCCGCCGGTTGTCGTAATCAATGACTCGATGGCAAAGAAGATATGGCCCGGCGAAGATCCAATTGGAAAGCGCGTCGGCGATGAAGTGAAAGCAACTGTTATTGGTGTGGTTGGCGACGTAAAGAACTACGGCCTGTTGCGGAAGCCCGTGGCGGAGATGTATGCGCCTTACACAATGAAGGATTTTTGGCCCGATATGCTCTGGAATATGCGCATCATGGTCCGGGCAAACGCAGACGATACAAATCTCGCGGCAGCCGTCAGACGAGAAGTACAGTCTGTTGATCCGGCGCAGCCTCTTTATGCTGTCCAGTCGATGACCGTCGTACTTGAGAATACGGTTAAAGATAAAAGTTTGAATATGACGTTGCTGGTCGTTTTCGCGGGTCTTTCTCTTCTACTCGCCGTGATTGGTGTTTACGGTGTGATGAGTTACTCAGTTGCGCAACACACAAGAGAGATTGGCATTCGAATGGCCCTTGGTGCTCGACCGTCGTCAATCTTAAAACTCATTCTTGGCAGGGGAATGTTTTTGATCGTTATTGGGGTGGCGATCGGGCTACTGGCATCGTTTGGGCTAACTCGATTTATTTCAACGATGCTGTTTGGTGTGACGCCAACAGATCCGTTGACCTTTGTGGTGATCGTTCTACTGTTGGCGCTGGTTGCGCTGTTGGCGTGTTTGGTGCCGGCTCAACGCGCAATGCGAGTTAACCCAATTGTTGTGTTGCGGTATGAATAGAGTTGTGTGATTGGGGGAGCAATAGGATCTATAGGACCTATTCTTAATTTAGATCTCCCTCCAGCTCCAGCAATTCCAGGGGAACAACTCCCAGGGAGGCATCGGTAACATTCAACAGCCGGTTCGTTGGCACAATCGCCGACGCTCGCTGCTTCAACCGATTCAGTCGCTCATCAATTAACGCAGTGCGCTCTCGCAATACTTCCCGCAGCGAATCAACATCATGAGGTTCTATTTTCCCCTCGACAAATTGTTCGAGTCGTAGCCAGTCAATCCGGCGATCTCGAAGCGAAATCTGCAGCAAGTCTCCATCACAAATTGCGACTATTGCTCCGTTATAGAGTGCTTCAGGAGTAATGTGCCCGACCGCTGCTCCGTACGTTACTCCCGAATAACGTCCATCACTCAGCAGTACTGAAAGCTTCCGCAAAAGCCGGTTGGCATTCAAATGCTGCATTGGAGTAAACATTTCAGGCATGCCAAACCCTTTTGGACCTTGGCCCGCGATAATTACTGCTAGCCTGAGCAAACGTTGCTCGACCATGAAATCAAAGAGTTGTTCAGTTGACATACCTTCCAACTTAATTGTTGCGTGGCCATTACCGTTTCCGGTCCCTGTGTGTAACTGCTGGTGATAACCGTACATCGACTCCAGCACTTCGCGCTTGATTAACTGCCGGTCACGCACTTTTTCAAGAAAATGTATGTCGAGCAAGCTCTCGTTTGCATGGTCCTCATTCTCAAAAAACAGCACCGCGGCAACATGTCGATCGAATTCGTTGACCTGCGTCTCAGGCATTCCCGAAATCTTGACAACCGCGGACTCAAACCAGTTGCCAGTGAGCACATCGATACCAGAAACATTTCTCCTGGGTTTATCAAGAATGATCGGATTATCGCTAACACCAGACGCAGGAAGATTTTTGGTTTCACTTAAACGCTCGCGCCAGGTCTTGCCCGTCATTGTCGGAGCGTCAAATGGTACCGGCACTCCAAGACGATCCAGTTCGTAAATGACGGTCTCCATCCCCCGTATCTGCCCGGAACAGCACTGCTGTGCGAGCGCGAAAATGTCTCGACCCTCAGTCAAACTATAATTAAAGATGTCTGGTACGGCGCTGGTCCGTCGAATCCGATCGTATTCCCACAAATCAAACTTGAGACCCGCAGATATTGCGACTGCCACCAGGTGCATCATGATGTTCGTGGAACCGCCTGTCGCTGAGTGTATGCGAACTGCCATTTCCATGTTTCGCCGAACGGTCTCAGCCACTGAAAACTGGGGCTGGTCACAGACTTCCAGCAGGGCGTCAACGGCCGGATTAATATTCACGGGCGAAGCCGGCTCGGTGAGAAGTTCAAGAGTGGGATGGACCAGGCCCATTGCTGCTATGACGTGCCGCGAAGAATTTCCAGTGCCGTTGAAGGCACAGATTCCACCCTTGGAGTCGCAGGTATTTACCGCTAAGGCTCTTTCAAAGTATTGATGTTCGTCGGTTGTGATTACGCCAACTTGCTGTGCCCTCTGCAAAACGCCCTGAAAAGCAGTGTTGGAAGAACATTGCAGGATGTAACGCAGGGTGTCTCTCAAGTCTTCTGCAATCTCTCCATAACGGCTCTCCTCGGCTATGTCGGCGACCCGATTGAGTTCTTCCTTGAGTTCGTCGGGAATTATTCCGCCTCGAAGGACGTGAGCCGGCGCGAAAGTGGCGAACACTGGTGCGTCTCCGCGTCTTCGTCGCACTACATCTAACATCGCGAGAGCGGCAACGATGGCGAGGGGCTGTTTGTCACAACCCTGAATTACGAATGCGCCGTGATATGAGTGGGCCTCCATCTGGTTAGCGACCGCGGCTGTCGTGATGTTGCGCGACGAAAGCGAGTAACACATTCCGACATTCGACTGTGCTGTCCCATCGCATAGCACAGGTACGCCGAACGAGAACGGAACGCCGCCGCGCTCCCAGATTCGCGCAGCTGCATACGCGGTTGTGTCGATATCGACTATATGAGCTGGATGATCAGCAGAGCCACCAATGATTGCAACACGCGGCGCATTTTCGTTAAGACGATCATAGATCGCTTCGATCGTAACGTCGTTAAGACCAGAGGTATCATGTCCTCCTGCGGTTAAAGTAGCTCGAGCCCGGTCCAGTAAGGCTGCGACTGTGATGGGCTCGTTTGCTTTACCCTGGACTTCGCGTGCGTAAGGATTGTCGCCGCGAGTTATCCGGATTGTTGACTTTGACATATTTTTTAATTCGCAAGTTCAGGTATTCCCAAATCGCGGCTGCCCGCGGGCGACATCTGAGCCTCTGGATAATAGCGTTCCAACATGTCGAGGGCGATCCGTGCCCTGCGCACACGTTCACGCGAAAGACTTACAGCCACATCCTCCAGGTGCATTCCAGACGGATAAATATCAGGAGAATTGCGCAGGCCCAGTTTGCAATAGATGGGGGCCGCGACTTTTATGATCGACGGTAACTCGTAGTAGCGGACGAACCCGCCAAAGTTATCGGGTGCTTCAATGTAGACATCGATCGGTATTTCAACTGCACGACGAATGGCGCCGATTTGAGCAGGGCTTAAATCCGTTGGCATGTTGAGCGTCGACACCCCGGCACGCTCAAACAGCTTTGCGGTCGCTGGATTTGCGGCCGGCAAAGTTACGGAGCTTTTGATCACCAGATTAGCTGGTAGTTGACCAGCCTTCTTCATCTCGTTCAATACCCAGATCAGACCCAGATCGCCTGGCAGGATGCTGCGAATTCCAAGTTCGCACGCCCGCTTCACATCTTCGATGGCAAAAGAGAGTTGATCCGCGCCGCGATGTTGAGTGCCAATTACTTTGCCGGCTGTTGAAAAGGCTTGACCACCTGTTTCAAATCCGGCTCTTGGTCCAACAAACAGACAAACCTCGATTCCCTGGTCGCGTCCGATGTGGGCCATCTCGAGGATTTCATCCTTCAATAGCAGCATGACGCCACTGCCCTGGCTGACGCGATGAATACGGACTCCGAACTTCTTGGCCGTGGCGATTACTTCGCGAAATGCCCTCGGTCCTTCGCAGCTGGGTATCTCAATCCTGTATTCGCCGCCATCGCTAAAGCGCCGCGTGGATGGCTCGTGAGAGTAGTTATCGGTCGCGGGTAAACCGAGTTTACTGAGCGACTCCGCAGTAGTTGTCATTTAAGGCTCCTCACGGTTACACAGCGCGGCTTACGCCGCAACCAAACGATCAAGTTGCGAGAAAAGGTCAGTACCGAAACGCGGTAGCGTCGGGTGCGCCTTTAGTTAACGTCAAGCAGATACATAACGCGAGGCGCACCCGACGCTACCGCGCTTCGGTACTGACCTCGTCTTCTGCATTGCCCAATAGGCCCTCGCGTAAAAACATCGTCAAAAAACAAAGAGGCGATCGTTTGTTTCATAGAATGCGCGGATTCTTTCTTAGAAACTTTAGTGCCGGCTTTCTATGATTCGGAATCGGTGAAATCGGCGTGATCTGTGGATTCTATTCTCGCCTTTCACACAGGCTCGGAAGCCGATGGTGTCTCCATCACGGGGCGATTGCACTTTTCGTTGTTGACCACTTCGCTGTTGCTTGCAGGGCTTCGAAAGCTTGATCAAGAGGGAAGGGGGTGGCCACCAGTTGCTCGAAGGGAAACTGTTCTCGTGTTCGACTTAGAAAGCGCAACGCTGCCTGCGTATGTCGCGGCTCAAAACCCCAGGAACCTGCAATTGTGAGTTGCTTCCTCGTGACGAGGTGCGGGTTAAAGGGGATCGTTCCCGCATCACCATAATGGCCAAGTATTAAATAACGACCACCATCTCGACAAAGCTCGAGCCCTTCGGTAACTGCCTGGGGAATACCAACGCACTCAAGGACAACGTCCACGCCGAATCCGCCAGTCAGGTCCATGATCCTTTGTTTGCGTTCCTCAATCGAACCTTCAGTGACATCAATACACACGTCAGCCCCAAATCTCTCAGCCAGCTTCAGCCGGTGTTCTGGTCCACCGATGACAATAATTTGGGCTGCTCCGCTTGCTTTGGCGACTGCCAGAGCGGCCAGGCCTACCGGACCAGATCCCTGGACCAGGACCACGTCGCCCATTGCAACGCCTATCCGCTCGATTCCATGCAGCGACGTAACGAGCGCACAACCGGCGCCGACTACAGCTTCGGTTGGTAGCTCATCAGGAATCTTAAAGATCGAAGTGTTCGGTCGCAGATAGATGTACTGCGCATAACCACCTGATAAATGTGGTGCAACACTACAGTCGTAAGAGATACCGTATGCTTTTCGTTTCAGACAACGTGTTGGTTGGCGTTTGACGCGGCAGTAAAAGCATTCATTGCAGTTGATTGATGAGCTCCAGGTAATTCGATCGCCGACAGCGAGAGTATTACCTGACCAGTCCCTGGTTAGTCCATCGCCCAGCTGTTCGATGACGCCAACAGTTTCATGGCCCAGAATCACAGGTAGAGGTATTGGCAATTGTCCGTGCCACAAGTGGACATCGGTACCGCAAATGCCCGCGAGCTTTACTCGAACAAGCGCAGCTCCGGGCTCGATTTCGTCCGGAATTGGAAACTCTCTTATTTCAAGCGGAGCGTTGTACTCAGTCATAACCGCCGCTCGGCACGTTGCCATAATTTCTCCTGTTAAGCGTGATTGAAGATCGGAAGAAGGTTATCGCTATTGTCGAAGGCCAGCTCGTTGACGTGGTCCAAAGAAACCAAACGTCTATCGTCCACCACTTCACTAACAAACGCTTCCGACACTTGCATAATCTCGAGCGAAAGCGTGTCAGAGATGCGGACAATTCTTGCAGCACTAGTGTCTCTTAGCGCAAGCGAATTCAGCGCGTTAGAGATCGCTTCCTTATCCGTATCAAAATGGATAGGGATTTTAACAGTTTGTGGCGTAAGCGCTGTTAGTGCGTTTATGTAACTGGTCTCTTTATTGATCGCCTTGACCGCCCGCGAGGTAGTAAAGTCGGCCAGACCAATCCCAATCGCATTTCCGTGCGTCTCAGTGGTGAGGTCTCTGACAAAGATCCGTCGAATATTGGGTGTCAGTTCATCTGTTCTGGGAAACAGGGCTGAATAACCTTGAACGGCACGCCCTATTACGTTCGGATCCATCCCGGCGCCGCTGATGTTCTTTCCGATTCGATCGACGATCAACAGGTCGATATCTTCGAATGGAAGTCGTGCCAGTAGCGTTCGGGCCTCCTCAAGCAGTTGTTCTTCTCTTGCTTCGAAATCCGCCGGCTTGATTAATTCGACCTTTTCCGTCAAGTGTGACTGGTTTTCAATTATTCCAACGCCGCACAGTATCGGGGCTCTTTTTAGAATAATCCGTGCGGCAGTTCTGATTACGTGTTCGTGTCCAAAATGATTTGCTGCGGCGTGATAGGTAGCCGCACCTCTACGCTTGCCCAGGCCGATCACCATCATTTTCAAAACGCCACTGCCAATCGCCCCGGTAAAATCTGTGTGAGGCTTAATACGGTTCACGATGATGATCCCATCGGCCCGAAGGGCTTCCGAGCTAAATTGGATCCTTACTCCATCGGGAGTCGTACCGAGGTCCTCAACCTCCATCGACGTATTTATCGATACACCGAAACTCTCTTCAGTAATGTCGTACGTCGCCAAAACTTCGCGTTGTCCGTCCGGCGTTCCACCTCCATGACTGCCCATCGCCGCAACCAGGAAGGGAGTCGCGTCCCGACTGCTGACCATCTTCACAACGCAATGCAAAACGGCGTCAAGATTGGTGATGGACCGGCTGCCAACGGCAATCGCGATCCGCTGGCCAGATTTTATTCGACTCAAGACACCGGACGATTCGAACTGTTTTGATAATGACGAATCGATATTTACGACGCCCGACAACGGAAAGAGCTGCCGGACATGACACATTCTGGGAAAACCATTTTGCTCTTTCGCAAATGACAATGACGTGTCCTTAAACTGAAGGAAATAAGGAGTTACTGCGATTCGCCTTTGACTTCAACTTGAGTAATGCCCTCGAGAAGTTTGATCGTAGCGCAAAAATCTTCGTCGGCTAGTCCCTGGGCCATGCACGCGCTGTAAACCTCTTTAAGTACGCTGCCAAGAATCATCGGTACTTTGAGTGAGCGAGCGGTATCCATCACGAGGCCGAGGTCTTTATCCATTAATCTCAACGGAAAGAATGGACTAAAGTCTCTTTTGAGTACCTGCGGGGCTTTCATTTCAATTATTCCTGAGCGTGCCCGGCTCGTTTGTATGATTTGCATCATCACATCGGGATTCAGACCTGCCTTGGTTGCCAGGACCATTCCTTCGTTCATGGCTTGCAGGCTCGCGGCGATAATAAAGTTGACAACAAGTTTGGCGTAGCTGCCCATTCCATTTGTGCCGACATAAAAAGTTTTGCCCATCGCGCTGAAGACATCCTGGACATCATTAAAGACGGATGGGTCACCACCTACAATAAAACCGAGCTCACCTTTTTCTGCTTCGTTCTTGCTACCAAAGACAGGCGCATCCAACATTTCCGCGCCCTTAGCTTTTAACTTCTGGGCCACAGTTAGTGTTACCGGCGGCGAGATCGTGCTCGAGTCGATGACCACACTACCTCGGCCGATCGTCGACAGATAACCATCCTCACCCTCAAGGACTCCAAGCACGGCATTTGGATCGGCGAGCATAGTGACGATGATGTCGGAGCCTTGTGCTGCTTGAGCAGGCGTATCGACGACGGTACCCAAACCCTGGGCCGCATCTTGAGCTTTTTCTCTGGTTCGATTGTAGATTTTTAAGGAATGACCATTACGGAGAAGGCTATGAACCATTCCGCGTCCCATCAAGCCAACACCGATAAAACCAATGTTTCTGGGCATTTGCACTGGCTCCCTATGAACTGCTCGACTCTTTTGTGAGCCTTTCAGTTTGGAAAAATTTTGCTTGACATTCGACAGTCGACCATTGTAATAGTCGACAGTCGAATGTCAAGCAGCTTTTTCAATATAAATAATTACAGCTTCTGTTAGACCACCACATCCGGCCAGGGGATGGTGTAACGGTTAGTCATTCGGGGTTCACTCCGGACTCAGTCTGATTCAAATTCGCTACTCCATTTTGTGGATTCGATTACTCCGAAAGTGATTGGACTCGGAGTCGTGTCGCAAATTCAGCTATCGCCGGTCAGTGGAGTCCAGAGTTTGTCTCCCAGTAAGACATTCCACTCGGACTTGGCAGTCAGACCTTCATTATCGGATTCAGGGGCACTTTTTCAAAAGTGATTCTTGTTTCACCACCGAATATAGGAGTCTAATGTCATGAAGAGAGTCCAGTTCTTCAGCCTAGTCTGCACGCTCCTGTTTTGTGCCATCCCATCTGTTGCGCAAACTTCTTCAGGCACGATCTTTGGTAGGGTAACGGACCCGAACGGTGGATTGGTTTCTGGCGCAACCGTCACCATTCTGAACCAGAACACGGGTGCGACCCGCGGCGCCACCACTGATGATAAAGGTGAATTTCTCGTCAGTCCGCTGCCCATCGGTAAATACACGGTTAAGGTTGCTATGACTGGATTCAACGAAGCAATCGTCGCCGACTTAACTCTTGAGATTCAGGAAAAGAGAGAGGTGAATCTCTCGTTACAAGTAGCCGGCACCGCCGAAACCGTCACCGTCACAAATGAAGCCCCAGCGCTTGAACGCACTAGTTCTAACCTGGGCCAGGTCATTCACCAACGCAGCATCGTCGAACTTCCACTCAACGGAAGAAACTTTGTTCAGCTCGGGACGCTTGCTCCCGGAGCGATCAAGTCTGAAGGACAACAGTTCAATCAACCTTCGTCGAGCACGGGTGCGCGCGGCACGACCTCGCTATCGGTAAATGGGCTAAAGGAGAACGCAAACGATTGGATTCTTGACGGTGTAGACAACAACGAGCTAACCGCCGGTGCTATCTCGATCATGCCTTCGATCGATGCGATCCAGGAATTCAAGGTCATGACGAGTAATTACAGCGCCCAATATGGTCGCAATGGTGGTGGCACGATCATTCTCACGACCAAGGCTGGCAGCAATTCGTTTCATGGCTCACTTTTCGAATTTCTCCGCAACGACGTATTTGACGCCCGGAATTTTTTTGATGGCAGCGACAAACCCAGTTTTCGACAGAATCAGTTCGGCGGCTCAATTGGTGGTCCAATTATTAAGGACAAGATATTTATCTTTGGCGATTATCAAGGCACGCGAATTAGAAAGGAATTGACTTTCGTATCCACGGTTCCGACGGCTAAAGCGCGCCTGGGGGATTTTTCAGAGCCCGGCCAGGCATCGGTCTTCGATCCCTGCTCAGTTGTTAATCCGGCTACGCACCAGTGCACGACCTTCAACCTTGGCGCCCGGACTCAGTTTGCCGGTAACAAGATACCGACTGACCGGCTCGATCCGATCGCCTTAAAACTACTGGATTTCTATCCGCTTCCGAATTTGCCTGGGTTAGCAAACAATTTCAGATTCAACTCAAAGCGCATAGTTGATCAGGACCAGTTTGATATTCGCGGTGATCACACAATCAGTCAGAAAGACTCCTACTTCGTCAGGTTTAGTTTCGACAACACCGACCAATTCTTTCCTGGTCCATTGCCGGGTCTGGGTGGTGGGGTTAGCAGTTTTCAGAGTGCTACGACTAATACGCCGCGGGCCAGAAATCTTGGCATTGTTGAAAATCACCTCATTTCGGCAAAGACAGCGAACCAGTTTCTCTTTGGGTGGAACCGAATCAACATCAATGTCCTGGGACCGAGTTACGGAACCGATGTAGCAGCCCAGATCGGCATTCCCGGCGCAAACCTTGGAACTCCGTTTACCTCTGGTCTTACTCGAATCAATCTTTCGGGATTTAACGGTCTCGGAGATCGGTTGACGTCGCCTTTATTGCTCGGCACAGACGTCTACCAGATCTCAGATGATGTGACGCACACTCGTTCCGGTCATACTTTGACGTTCGGCTTTGGTGTTCGTATTCAGAAGATGAACAACACCGCTATCACTGCACCGCGGGGCAACATCTCTTTTGATCAGTTGTTTACAGCCCAGCGAGCAGGCACCTCGTTCCAATCTGGAACTGGGGCATCAGTGGCGAGTCTCTTACTTGGCTTGCCGGCTAGTTTGACACGCTCCGACGTGTTTGGCGGCGAGGTTTTTCGTTATCGCTGGCAGGACTACCGCGGATATATCCAGGATGATTGGCAAGTCAGTACTAAATTAACGCTCAATCTTGGCCTGGCCTATGACCTGATCACTCCACAGACTGACGCCGACAATCGAATCTCTTATTTTGATCCAACTACGGGCAAGATGCTGGTGGCCGGCCAGAATGCGTCTGACAGTGGAAACGTGACTACTGACAAAAATAATTTTCAGCCCAGATTTGGTTTTGCCTATACACCATTTTCGAGCGCGCGCTTGGTGTTTCGCGGCGGGTATGGAATTTTCAACGACTTTGCTCAGGGTGGCTTGCAGGGACCGAACATTCCGTTCGTAGCTAATCCACTTTTTTCGAGTAACAGTATCACTCCTGCACGTTTATTGAGTCAGGGGTTTCCGCCAACGCCGCAGCCCGATCCAAATAACCCTACCGGCAACGTGAACTTTACCGATGTCAACTTCAAGCTGGGACTGGTCCAACAGTGGAATTTCAGCGCGCAACAACAGCTTCCCTGGAACATAGTTGCAACCCTGGCATACGCGGGGAGTAAAGCGACCGATCTGCTCGCGAAAGACGGAAACTTCAATTCGCCGCCTCCGGGTGCCGGTCAAATCAATCCGCGCCGTCCGTTTCCCACGCTGGGGAGTATCAATGCAGTTAGTAGCCGTGGATGGTCCAACTACAATGCAATGCAGTTGAAGGTTGAGAAGCGTGTTTCAAACAACGCTTACTTCCTGATGGGTTACACGTGGAGTAAAACTCTCGGCAACGAAACTGGTGAGAGTTTGACGTTTCAGCCGAACGCGATAGGAGCTCTCTACTATCCTTTCTTCCCGACCGGGGAAAACTCTGATAAGGGACTGGCGAGCAACGATCTACGGCATTCGTTTACCTTGAGCTACATCTACGACCTACCATTCGGTCGGGGCCAGAACTATCTGTCAAATCTGAGCGGACTCGCAAATCAACTCGTTGGTGGTTGGCAACTCGGAGGCATTACGAGAATCAGAAGCGGGTTTCCATTGGGCGCCACTATCAGTCCGTCGCTGCTAAACAACACGATGGCGAACAGGCCTGACATTCGATGCGACCCAACGTTGTCATCTTCGCAGAGAACAGTTCAGCGATACTTTAACGTTCAGTGCTTTGCGCCACCTGCTGCGTTTGCTTTTGGCAACTCGGGACGAACCTTTGGCAGTGGACCCTCGCTGACCAATTTCGACTTTTCTATCTTCAAGCGCTTCAGGATTGGAGAGCGAGCTGACATCCAGTTTCGCACTGAAATCTTCAATATCTTCAATCACGCCCAATTCGATTTGCCCAACACAACGATTGGAACTCCAGCAGCCGGAACGATCTCGGCGACTGTGAATGACGCGAGATTGATCCAGTTTGGCTTGAAGTTTGTATACTGAGAAAGAGTTCAAAGTCATCGTGATGAGGAGTAAGGGGAAATGGTAAGCGTCTCACCGGCCGAATTTATCCAGAAGGAAGTTCTGAGGGACAAGATTTACGAGCTCCTGAAGGGCTGGATTCTGGGCGGTAAGCTTAAACCCGGGGAGAAAGTGGTTGAGCTGGCGTTGGCCAAGCAGCTTAACGTAAGTCGGGCTCCGCTCAGAGAAGCGTTGCTCGCACTCTCACAACAGGGGTTCATCACGATTAAACCGCATCAGGGCTCATTTGTAACTGAGCTTTCAGGCCAGGACATTACCGAGATCTTCGAAGTACGTGAAGTGCTGGAGATATATGCTGCCAAAAAGGTTCGTCGCTCACTGACGCCGGAGAGAGTGGCGGTGTTGAAACGTGGCCTTGAAGAACTGGAAGAGGCCGCCCGAAATCGAGATGTCCTTCAGTTTGCGGAAGCCGACTTGAACTTCCACAGGGCGCTTTGGAGCCTGGCCGGCAACTCGCACCTGGAGAAGCTGCTGATCGACATCTCGACTCGCTTTTTTGGCTATGAGCAGATCCGCGACCATTCGAATGCACCCGACTTTAAATTTGAAGAAATGGTCGAGGAACATCGTCGCATGGTTAATCTAGTTTTGAGCGGCAGTGACGAGGAGGTTGAGGTCGGATTCAAGCATGCCTACAACGAGTTCCTTGAATACGTCCTTCAACGCTTCGGCGAGAAGAGGGTCAACGCTGCAGAGCCAGATGCACGAGACGCGGCCTAGACCAATAGCGAAACAACCAAAACCAAAAGTTTATTTAGACAGGCTGAAGATCGAATGCATAAGCAAAGTTTGCTCGTGAGCCAGAGGTGTGCCCTTTGGAGTGCGGCGGCCCGGCGCCGCTTTATATCAACCTCGGGCGTCGAGAAGTTGTTGTAACAACGCGGCGGCTTTAATCAACCTCGGGCGTCGAGAAGTTGTTGTAACAACGCGGCGGCTTTAATCAACCACGGGGCGTCGAGAAGTTGTTGTAACAACGCGGCGCTTTATATCAACCTCGGGGCGTCGAGAAGTTGTTGTAACAACGCGGCGCTTTATATCAACCTCGGGCGTCGAGAAGTTGTTGTAACAACGGGGCGCTTTATATCAACGTCGGGCGTCGAGAATCTGTTGTAACAACGCGCCGCCTTATATCAACGTCGTGCGTCGAGAATCTGTTGTAACAACGCGCCGCCTTATATCAACGTCGTGCGTCGAGAAGTTGTTGTAACAACGCGGCGCCTTATATCAACCGTCGTGCGTCGAGAAGTTGTTGTAACGACGCGGTGCTTTATATCAACCTCGGGGCGTTGAGAATCTGTTGTAACAACGCGGGCGCCTTATATCAACGTCGGGCGTCGAGAAGTTGTTGTAACAACGGGGCGCTTTATATCAACCTCGGGGCGTCGAGAAGTTGTTGTAACAACGCGGCGCTTTATTTCAACCTCGGGGCGTCGAGAAGTTGTTGTAACAACGCGATGCCTTATATCAACGGCGGGCGTCGAGAAGTTGTGGTAACAACGCGGTGCTTTATATCAACCTCGGGCGTCGAGAATCTGTTGTAACAACGCGGCGCTTTATATCAACGTCGGGCGTCGAGAAGTTGTGGTAACAACGCGGCGCCTTATATCAAGGTCGGGCGTCGAGAAGTTGTTGTAACAAAGCGGCGCCGGGCCGCCGCACTCCAAGGGGAGGGTATAGATGGCTTTCAATCGTCGAGATTTTCTGTTTGCATCGGGTGCCGCGCTAGTCTCGTCTTCTGTGGCGAACGCGTCCACCCCCTGGTCCAGCTTTATCAACAGTTTTCCGACCGCTCAGCCCACCCCGAGGAAGTTGATCATCGATGCTGATCCCGGAGTAGACGACACGGTTTCGATACTGCTTGCATTGAAATCAAGAGAGGTATCTGTCGAAGCGCTGACAGTTGTTGCGGGAAACGTTGAAGCCAATTACGGAACTCGCAACGCCTTGACTATCGTGGAGGTTGCCGGGCGGACCGACATACCCGTAGCGCTCGGTGCAGAGCGACCGCTGATGCGAACCCCGATTTCAGCTCGTCCTTATCATGGTGCAAATGGTTTCGGAAACGTAGTGAGACCGGAACCGAAAAACAAGCTCGTTAATCAACATGCGATGGATCTAATCATCTCCCGCGTCAAAGCGTCACCGGGAGCTATCAGCATCCTTTCGCTTGGTCCACTCACGAATATAGCTCTTGCTTTAATGAAAGACCCCTCTATCGCCCCGCAAATTGCCGAACTCGCCTTTATGGGCGGAACAGTCTTATCGAACGGAAACGTCACACCAGTCGCCACGTTCAATATTTACGCCGACCCTGAGGCGGCGAGAATTGCAGTGAACTCAGGTATTCCAAAAATAACAATGGTAGGAACTGATGTGACCACCAAAGTGAAGTTTACCGGCAACGACTTTGACACCTTGGAAAAAGTCGGAACTCCGGTCGCGAAGCTCGTTACCGAGATGGGTCGCTTTCGTTTGAATCGGGCGAGTACATCAGATCCGCAAAATCGGACCACCGGTTTCAACGACCTCTCGACCACGGTGGCGATGTTGGACCACAGCCTGTTCACGATCGAGGCCATGAAAGTCGACGTGGAGACTAAAGGCGAACTGACGACGGGAATGACGGTTGCTAACAAGCGAAACATTGTGGTCAAGATTGGACCAGATGGCGATCATCTCGGTCTTATCGGCAACGAACCCGTAAAGCCAAATGTCGATGTGGCTACTGGGATTCAGGAAGAGAAGGTAAGACGGTTCTTTCTGGATCGAGTCGGAGCCTCTTAAGCTCCGTGCCACCTTTGTGTTCTCGGTGACTCGGTGGTGGATGTCTTCGCAATTCTTACTAACCACCGAGTCACAGAGAACACAAAGGTGGCACAGAAGAGCCCACGCAAATTCGCAGTGAAAGGAACCTATTGAGTTCTCGACAATTCAAAAATCTTCGCTGGTGGATAGTCGGACTACTCGCGGCCGCGACGGCGCTCAATTATCTCGATCGACAGAGTTTGCCAGTCGTAGTCACTGAACTTCAGAAAGAAATTCCTTTAACCGATCAGCAATACTCACAACTTCAGTTCATGTTCCTGCTCGCGTACGGGCTGATGTATGCGGCAGGTGGAAAGATTATCGATGCTCTCGGGACCCGCGCCGGTTACGCGGTGATGATCATCTGGTGGTCCATCGCCAACTTCATGCATGGAACTGTCCACAGCGTCTTAGCGCTCGGAGTATTTCGTTTCCTGCTTGGACTCGGTGAAGGAGGCGGCTTTCCCGGGTCGGCTAAGGCTGTGTCCGAATGGTTTCCGCCTAAAGAGAGGTCGTTTGCCTTTGGACTCTTCAACACGGGTTCGAGTGTAGGAGCGGTAATAGCGCCACCTTTGATCGCAGCGATTGTGTTGTGGCTGAACTGGCGTTGGGTCTTCTACATCACTGGTCTACTTGGCCTCTTGTGGGCAGTGCTCTGGTTGAGGCTCTATCGCGTACCAGCCGAACATAAGAACATCACAGCCGAGGAACGCGATTATCTAAAGACCGCTCTTGATAGCGCCGCGGTTACCTCCCAGGCAGATGATGTTCGAATCTCATGGATTTCGCTGCTGAAGTATCGCCAGGTTTGGGGGCTGATTGTTGCGAAGTTCTTATCAGATTCAGCATGGTACTTCTTCATCTTCTGGTTGCCCAAATACCTTGGTGACGTCAGACATCTGAATATTAAAGAGATTGGTTACTACGCCTGGATTCCATATGCATTTGCCGGAGCCGGCAGTTTCATTGGCGGTTGGCTCAGCAGTTATCTCATCAAGAAGAATTTCACCATTGATAGCTCGCGAAAGATTGCACTCGGGATTGCTGCTGTCTTGATGCCTGCCTCGCTTTTCATAACCGCGTCACCACTTAGTCTCGCAATCGTCTTCTTCAGTATGGCTCTCTTTGGACATCAATTCTGGTCCACGATTATTCAGTGTCTTGCAGCTGATATGTTTCCGTCGAAGGTGGTTGGTTCGGTGGCAGGTCTTCTCGGGGCGGCCGGTTCGTTTGGGGCGATGCTCTTTAATCTTCTGGTGGGCGCGATCCTTGGGCACTATCACAGTTATTCAATAGTGTTTGCGATCTCCGGCATTCTTCATCCAACTGCATTTCTAATCATTCTTTTGGTTGTGCGCCGGATTGAAAAGGTCGTCGGCCCCCGAGCAGTCCCGGAAATAGTGTCAGGATTGAGTTAGAGAGCGTGCAGGCCAGAGGTCAGTGCTGATTCCCGGTAGCGTCGGGTGAGTCCCGATGTATTGTCTAGCTCTTAGTATTTCGAGACTCACCCGAAGCTACCGCGAATCGGTACTGACCTCTCCTGAAACGCCCCGTCGAGTCAGGATCAAGTCATGATTTAAGGAGGGGGCATGAGCCTAAACAGGAGAGACTTTCTCTTAAGTGAAGCGGGTCGTGAGAACGTAGTAGTTCGAACCAGCGAGCCTGAAACGCAGCAGGCGGCCGTCCCGGTCGCGCGTCAAACGGGAATCCGCAAAGTTATTTACGATCAGGACCATCGTGGTCCACTTAGTACTGACACGGTTGGAACCCTGATGATGCTACAGGCGGATAACATCGACCTGCTGGGTATTACTACAGTTGCCGGCGACAATTGGGTCAAACAGGAGACGGCTTATGCTCTTCGTCTACTTGAGTTGATGGGACGAACGGAAGTACCGGTTTTCCAGGGCGCAGATGCTCCTTTATTGAATACAAAAGCGGAAGCTCATATGCGCTACCAGATGTTCGGAGCGCGCCGGAGCGGTGAAGGCTTTCTCGGAGCGATGAACAAAGACCATTGGGGACCAGACGAAGTCAGACCGTTGCCGCCGCCATACAATGAGTTTGCCAAAACCAAAGCGCAACCTGAGCACGCCGTTGATTTCATTATTCGCACTGTGCGCGCCCATCCCAACGAAGTTACGATTTATTGTGGTGGTCCACTCACGAATCTGGCACTAGCTGCGGCCATGGCTCCTGATATCGTTCCGCTCACGCAGGAGGTTGTTTTCATGGGTGGTGGAATCCATCACGCCACGAGCTCGGTGAATGTCTACTTTGATGCAGAGGCGGCCAAGATGGCGTTTCGCGCTCCATGGCCCAAGTTCACAATTGTCCTGACCGATCTTGCCGAGACGGTACACATGGGTGACGACGGAAAAGTCGATTACATCGTAGAGCATGCGCATCAACCAATTGCTGACCTGTTCCGACTGTATGAACAGAAACCACATCGCGACAATCCCGAACGTCGTTGGTTTCGAATGCCGGACGAAATGATGGCTGCGCAGATCATCGATCCGACGATATTTACGGATTCATCGTGGATGTATGCCGATGTGTTTACCGAAAACGACGGCCACTACGGCGATACCGGGTTTTGGGACATCAACTGGGACCAGGGTGATAAGGCCTCGCCGCGCTTTGGACAAAATCGACCACCAGTTAAAGCCGGCAAGGTTTTAATTTTGAAAGATCTCGACAAGAAGAGGTTCAAGGATCTCTTCGTCGATCTGATGACCAAACCAATTCGAAAGCCTCGACGAAATTCGTAGGGGCGGCCCTCCGTGGCCGCTCCACCTGTGAAGCTTTGCCCGTTCAAACGGAGGTGGAAACAACGGGGCTCAAGCTCACGCCGAAAGTCATCTCGGTCAGGCAGAGCTGCCGCCCTACAAATGGAGCAATTGAAATGACAGTAACTCGAAGAGACTTTATTAAAACCACCGGAGCTGCGATTGCGGGGGCACAATTGGTTGGAGTCCCAGTTGCCGGCGCCTCAACTAACTCAGCTTCACAAACTCCGCCGAAGAAACGAAAAGTGATTTACGACCAGGATAATACTGGTCCACTGGGAACTGACATGCAAGGTCTGCTAATGCTGCTGCAAGCAGACAATATCGATCTCCTGGGCATTACCGTTGTCACTGGCGACGCCTGGTTAAAACAAGAGCTGGCCTACACCTTGCGACTGCTGGAAATGATGCGCCGGACTGAAGTTCCTGTGTTTGCCGGCGCTGAATTTCCACTCATAAACACAAAGGAAGAGGCTTTGCTGAGATACGACTTGTTCGGCGGCCACCGGTTAGACCCACACCTCGGCGCGTTTAATCGTGGGAACACCGGACCGGATGTAATCAAGCCTCTTCCAGAAACTTATGGCAGATTTGCAGAGATCAAACACCAACAGCAACACGCAGCAAAATTCATAATTGATACTGTTCGCAAATATCCGAACGAAGTCACGCTGTACGCTGGCGGGCCCCTTACAAACCTTGCTCTCGCCGTTAAGTTAGCGCCGGACATCGTCCCACTCGTGCCTGAAGTAGTTTTCATGGGGGCCGGCTTTCATCATTTCACCAATGCTTTCAACGTCTTCTTTGATCCGGAAGCAGCGCGGATTGCGCTTCGAGCGCCGTGGCCCAAGTTCACTGTTGTGACTGTCGATCTGGCAGAAGAAATTCATATCTACGACGAACTGCGACCCGGGAAGTTAATGGTGGAGGAAATTGTCGAGAAGGCGTCGAGCCCGATCAAGGATTTGTTTGCAGTAAGTCTCAAGAACTTTAATAACGGGGGACGCAAAGCCAAGGGCTTTCGTTTACCGGACGAGATGATGTCGGCCCAGATCATTGAGCCTTCAATCTTCACAAAGAGTGGGAAGTTTCACATCGATATAAACACCTCACCTGGTCCTCGTTATGGCGATTCGATGCTCTGGGATCCGGTCGACGGAGAAAGGGCAAATCTTGCGGGAACAACGCCTCAATGGCCATACGGACCACCGCCTTCCGCGGGGCAGGTGAATGTACTGTTGGATTTGAATAGAGATCGAATGAAAGAGCTGTTTGTCGAGTTGATGACCAAATCGATCTAGTCGTGGAGTGCGCCGGCCCGGCGGCGCCTTCGTTATGGGTGGGTGATAAAAGCGAGCAAGTCAGATAACAAAGCGCCGCCAGGTCGGCGCACTCCAAGGGAGCAACCTATGAGTTTCGACCGCAGAAAATTTCTTGTCGCGAGCGGCGCCACGCTGGGCACCTTGCATCTGTTGAAAGGATCTACGCTGGCTAAGGCGATTGATCCGCTCGGGAACCAGGGAGCCAGACGTACCAGAAAAGTCATTTACGATCAGGACCATCGTGGTCCACTGTCTACCGATACGGTCGGCACCTTAATGTTGTTGCAAGCCGAGAACGTGGAAATACTCGGCATAACCACGGTCACTGGTGATCAATGGGTCAAGCAGGAAACGGCCTATGCGCTGCGTCTACTTGAGCTGATGGGACGGACCGAGATACCCGTCTTTATGGGTGCCCGGGAACCGTTACTAAACACTAAGGCTGAAGCACAGAAGCGTTATGAGATGTTTGGAGCGCGAAAGCTCGAGGGCTTTCTCGGCGCCTTTAATAAGGACCACTGGGGGCCTGACGAAGTCAAACCTCTACCACCGCCTTACAACGAGTTTGCAAAGACTAAGGCTCAAGCCGAACACGCCGTAGATTTCATCATTCGAACGGTAAGAGCAAATCCAGGACAAGTAACGATTTATTGTGGTGGACCGCTGACGAATCTTGCCCTTGCGGTGATGATGGCGCCTGACATTGTTCCGCTTACTGAAGAGGTCGTCTTCATGGGTGGTGGTCTACATCACTCGACCAGTTCGTTCAATGTCTATTTCGATTCGGAAGCGGCCAAGATTGCGTTTCGCGCGCCCTGGCCCAAGTTTACTGTCGTGACAGTCGACATCTCTGAACAGGTACACATGGGAGACGATGGACGGGTCGACACCATCGTTGAGCGAGCTCACTCTCCAATAAAAGAATTGTTCCGCGACTACGAGCAGCGACCGCACCGTGATAATGCAAATCTGCGCTGGTTCCGGATGCCTGACGAGATGATGGCGGCTCAGATAATCGACCCGTCAATTTTCACTGCGAAGCAGGAAATGTTTGTTGATGTCCTGACCGATAATGACGGCCACTATGGCGACACTTTCTTCTGGGACGCGGACTGGAACAATCGGCCGGCAAGTAATCCAACCGCCGGCCAGAATGGACCATCACCCAAAGCGGGCAAAGTGCAGGTGCTTATGGAGTTGGACAAACAGCGCTTCAAAGACTTGTTCATCAACCTTATGACCAGGCCTATTCGTAAATGAGCTCTTGGAGTGCGCGGGCCCGGCGGCGCTTTGTTATCCAATCATGTAGCAACGATATTCAATCAAGTAGCAAAAAACACGAGTTCTGAAAAAGCGCCGCCGGGCCGGCGCACTCCAAGGAGACCAGATGAATTTCAGTCGCAGAAGTTTCATTAAGAGAACCGGAGCAATGAGTTCAGTTTTGAGTGTAGCCAGGGCTGCCGAGGTCTTTGCGGAGATTCCGGCAATAGCACCCGCAACGACGATGCCGCAGACGGGTAGACGAAAAGTAATCTACGACCAGGATAACTCCGGACCATTTAGCACCGATATCCTCGGCCTGTTGATGCTTTTGCAGGCCGACAATATCGATCTCCTGGGAATCACTCTGGTGACCGGCGACGCGTGGCTAAAACAAGAGATGGCCTACACGTTACGGCTACTCGAAATGATGGGCCGAACGGAAGTCCCTGTTTACGCCGGCGCAGAATTTCCTATGCTCAATACAAAGGAAGAAGCGCTTCTCCGGTACAAGCTCTACGGAGGTCATCGACTTGATCCCTGGTTAGGGGCATTTAATAGCAGCAATGGTGGACCAAATGAGGTCAAGCCGCTGGCTGCAAGTTATGGAGGTTTTGCGAAAATAAAACCAGAGTCCGAACACGCGGCCAGGTTCATCATCAAGACTGTTCGTGAGAACCCTGGCCAGGTCACACTCTATGCTGGTGGCCCGCTAACAAATCTTGCGCTGGCAATCAAGCTCGATCCGGACATTGTGCCGCTGGTTCCCGAAGTTGTGTTCATGGGTACCGGACTCCAGAAATTTACGAGCGCCTTCAATATTTTCTTCGACGCGGAGGCCGGCGAGATCGTCTTACGCGCGCCTTGGCCCAAGTTTACTGTCGTCACGGTAGATTTGGCGGAGGAGATCCATCTCGGGGATAAGCTGAAGAACGGCAAGATGATGATCGAAGAAGTGGCCGAACATGGTGCCAGTCCAATCAAAGACCTGTTTCGCGAACACGCATTGAAGCCTTACCACCAGAATCCAAAGATGAGTTGGTTTCGCATGCCCGACGAAATGATGGCGGCCCAGATTATCGAACCGTCAATCTTTCCGAGCGCAAAGGACATGTATGTCGATATTGATACTGATATCGGTGCGACTTATGGAGCTTCGATGTTTTGGGACAAAAACTGGCAGGACGTCTGGCGCACCAGGGGAACCGAACCACAATGGCCCGCTGGTCCACCACCGACGGCTCAGACGGTTAATGTTCTTTCAGCCGTGAATCACGATCGATTCAAAGAGTTATTTGTGGAGTTGATGACCAAGCCCATCCGCAAGCCCTAAATTCGCTTTGCGATATTTGTGCCCTCTGCGTCTTTGTGGTGTGCTTGGGTCAGTGCCGATTCGCGGTAGCGTCGGGTGAGTCTCGAGATCCTGAGAACTTGATGATCATCGAGACTCACCCGAAGCTACCGCGAATCGGTACTGACCCGACGATGAATCCTCTCTAAAATTCTGCCCGCCTACACCAGTAGGAGACTTCCAGAAAATTGTTGTACCGTAAAGGCGATGCATCGTCTGCGCATCTTATTAATCCGGTTGGCATTCTCTCTGCTTTGGCTTTCCTGTGCGACATTGGTCCATAGCCAACACGCGGCTAAACTTCTTTCTGGAGTAGTGATTGACTCAGCTGGTGCGCCGGTCGCCAAGGCCGTTATCACATTTGATTCAAGCTTTGGTACTGCTCATACAACATCCGATGAAAGCGGCGCATTTTCAATAACGGTTGCAGGAGATTTCGGGTTGTTGCGCGTGTCGTCACCGGGATTTCTTACAGACATAGTTTCGATCAGTCGTGACTCATTCCAATCTCCGTTGGAAGTGCGTCTAATCCCCGCACCAATCAATGCGCGTCTCGACGTGCTCACGAATCAAGATCGCATTCCAGCCGCTGCTAATAATCAGTTTGCTGTTTCAAGTAGAGAGCTCGAAGTCGCTGGAGCACAAACACTCGATGATGTGTTGCGACAAGTGCCAGGGTTTTCTTTGTTTCGACGATCTGGAAGTTTGACTGCCAATCCAACTTCTCAAGGAGTTTCGTTGAGAGGAGTTGGAGCAAGCGGTGCCAGTCGAGCGCTTGTTCTCCTGGATGGGGTTCCTCTCAACAGTGCATTTGGCGGGTGGGTCTATTGGGCTCGTCTGCCGAGAATCAGCATCGAAACTGTTGAGACCTATAGTGGCGCGACTTCTGATCTCTATGGCAGTGGCGCCCTCGGGGGTGTCATCAACTTGAAGAGCCGCGTAACTGACCACTCCTTCATCGATGTGGAGACGTCAATGGGGAATAAAGTCACTCCATCATTCTCGTTTCTGTCAGGAATAAGTATTGGTGATTGGTCCATCTCCGCGACTGGCCAGGCCTTGCGTACTGATGGCTACATACTTGTTGCGAAGGATCAGCGTGGAGCAGTTGATACAACTGCGGGCACATCGGACATCTCAGGCTCGGTAACTCTCGCAAGGACTTTGCGGAAGACCGGCCGAGCGTTTATTCGCATGAACTTATTCGGCGAAAGTAGAGAGAATGGAACTCCCATTCAATTGAACAACACTCGTAACGCTTCGATTGACCTCGGAGCGGATTGGTCATCGTTACGAGTTGGAGACTTTTCATTTCGAGCTTATGGGGGAGGGGAAATCTTCAATCAGAATTTCTCGGCAGTTGCACTTGATCGTAATACAGAGTCATTAACGAATGTCCAACACAACCCGTCGCAGCAGTTGGGTGGTGCGTTTCAGTGGCGACTCGCGTCGATAAAACACAATCTAATCACGGCAGGTCTTGAAGCGCGAGACGTAAGGGGGCACAGCGCAGAGGATACTTTCAACGCTGGACGAGTGACCGCACACATCGACGCAGGTGGACGCCAGTTATTACTCGGCGTGTTTGGCCAGGACACACTACAGTTTGGCTCGTGGGTTGTAAGTGTGGGCACACGCTTCGACCATTGGACAAATCGGGACGGATTCTCAACGCGAATCCCGGCTACCGGGCCAGCTACCTTCATAGACTTTTCGGGGCGGTCCGAAAATGCCTGGAGTCCAAAGCTCTCAATCTGGCGTCAGTTGGGCAATGGTCTCTCAGTGGGTGGTTCAATCTACCGGGCATTCAGGGCGCCAACTCTCAACGAGTTATATCGAGGCTTTCGAGTAGGAAATGTTGTAACCGCTGCAAATGCCTCATTGAGTGCTGAGAGACTTACCGGTGGCGAGGTGGGTGGAAGTTTTCATGGCCTTGCGGATCGTTTGACCATAAGAACAAATTTTTTCTGGAGTGTGATTGATGATCCTGTAGCCAATGTAACGCTTTCAACGACATCAGCACTGATAAATCGACAGCGACAAAACCTTGGATCGATTAAAGCTCAGGGAGTTGAGGTTAGCGGAACAGTGCGCTTGAGTAAACATTGGGAAATATCCAGCGAATATTTGTTGTCCTCGAGTAAGGTTCTACGGTTTCCGGCTAACGTGTCTCTCGAGGGCCTGTTTGTCCCGCAAATTCCAAGGAATCAGTTTAACCTTCAAGCGACTTACATTCATTCGAAGTGGACCCTCGGTGTTCAAGGTCGATTGGTTGGACAGCAGTTCGACGATGACCAAAACCTCTTTCCACTCAAAAAGTTTTTCAGTATTGATGCGGAATTGTCGCGAAAGATCTCTTCGCGCGCATCATTGTTTGTTGCGGCGCAGAACTTGACCGGAGTGCGATATGAAGTTGGTAAGACTCCTGTGTTAACGGTCGGGCCGCCAGTGCTTTTGCGTGTTGGGGTACGCGTGAGTAGCAGCAAAGGAAACTAGGTTAATCAAATAGGCCTCTGCACTTGGATATCCACAGATTTCACCAACTCACGTCTCTGCAAGGCGAAGCCAAGGATCATGGGTCGAATCTCTGCCGCCTCGGCGGTGTTGTGGCTCTGTGGTCGAGTCTGATTTGTAATGCCAACTACCACGGTGACACTGAGAACCCAAAGGTTACACGGAGAGATACACTCCAAACCAAAGACAGGATCTGCGTAATCGGCGAGAATCAGTGGATGTTTCTTGATCGCAAAAAAGCCTTCCTCTGAATTTCAAAATCTTCATCAGGCTACCTCACTCTCAAGGCACTTAACTTGCAGTGACAAAGTTTGAACGTCAAAGGTGGCGTTCACCTGAATCACTTTGATTCCATCACAACTGTTTTGCGAGCCGGGTCGTCCTTAATCGAAACACAAACAAACCGATTGTTGAGCCGCGGTCATGCGACCTGATTTTTTTTACTGATACGAACTGGGGGCAAGATGAAACCAAACACTTTAATGTCGAACGTTCCGATGGATTTGCTCTATCAAGCACTGGAGACTGAGAAGGGTGGCGTGCAAGTCTATTCAACAGCACTTCGCTGCGTAATTAACGAGGATCTAAAGGAAGAATGGACAAAGTATCTCGAACAAACCAAGACACACGTCCAAATACTGTCTGACATCCTGAAACAACTTGAATTGGATCCCGATGCTGAAACTCCGGGTCGCAAAGTTGTGCGATACATCGGCTCTTCACTAGTTAAAGCGATGGAGATGGCGATTCGCGGGTCCGATCCAAAGAGCGCTCAAATCGTTGCAGCTGAATGTGTTGTCCTGGCTGAAACCAAGGATCACCTGAACTGGGAGCTCCTTGGAGAACTTTCTAAAAACTTCCCGGACGCGGCTGAGATTCTTCAGTCTCGGTACGAGCAAGTCGAGCAGGAAGAGGACGAGCATCTCTATCACTCAACTGGATGGTGTCGCGAACTCTGGATTGAAAATCTGAGCATGCCAGCTGTTTTGCCTCCGCCTGAAGAAGTCGAAGATGTTCAGGATGCTGAGGAAGCAGCCAGAGCTAAAAAGGAACGAACCAAAAAAGCGGGTGCGCGCTAGTCGTGCAAAGAAGTAACGATTGAAAGGGAACGATTGTGAGCAAAGTAAAATCACCGGAGAAGGCTTCGAAAAAGCCTGTCAAAAAGTTGGACGCAAGTAAGAACCCCAAGGGGAATGACGGATTGGGTCGGCTTGATGCAAAAGCTGACAGTCTTGCCGAGCACACAGAGGATTCCTCGGGCGAGTTTTTGACCACAAATCAAGGAGTTCGCGTCAACGACAATCAAAACTCCTTGAAAGCCGGCGATCGAGGTCCAACCTTACTCGAAGACTTTATCCTTCGTGAAAAGATCACACACTTCGATCATGAGCGTATCCCAGAGCGCGTTGTCCACGCGCGAGGTTCGGGTGCCCACGGTGTATTCCGGGTATACGAACCGATGACTGAATACACCAAGGCGGCATTTCTACAGGACCCCAACGTTACCACTCCCGTGTTTGTCCGCTTTTCTACAGTCGCTGGTTCTCGAGGGTCGACCGATCTCGCCAGAGATGTCCGAGGCTTCGCAGTGAAGTTCTACACCTCTGAAGGAAACTTTGATCTAGTCGGGAATAACATGCCCGTCTTTTTTATTCAGGATGCAATAAAGTTTCCCGATCTGGTTCATGCGGTTAAACCTGAACCTCACAACGAAATACCGCAAGCTGCCTCTGCCCACGATACGTTCTGGGATTTTATTTCATTGATGCCGGAATCAATGCACATGATCATGTGGGTGATGTCGGATCGCGCAATTCCAAGAAGTCTGCGGATGATGGAAGGGTTCGGTGTTCACACGTTCCGACTCATCAACGAACAAGGCAAAGCGCGCTTTGTTAAGTTTCACTGGAAGCCATTACTTGGGGTCCATTCTGTGGCGTGGGATGAAGCACAAAAAATCTCTGGTAAGGATCCTGACTTTCACCGTCGTGATCTTTGGGAAGCGATCGAGGAAGGGAACTTTCCGGAGTGGGAACTTGGCGTTCAGATAGTTGAAGAAAAAGACGAGCATAAATATGAGTTTGATCTTCTCGATCCAACGAAAATTATTCCTGAAGAGTTGGTGCCGGTGCGGCGCATCGGCAAGCTCACGCTGAATCGAAATACAGATAATTTCTTTGCTGAAACTGAACAAGTCGCTTTCCATGTGGCTAATATTGTGCCGGGCATCGACTTCACGAATGATCCGCTACTGCAGGGGCGGCTGTTTTCGTATCTCGACACGCAGCTCATCAGACTTGGTGGTCCAAACTTTCACGAGATTCCGATCAATCGTCCCATCGCGCCGGTGCACAACAACCAACGTGACGGGTACATGCGACAGACGATCAACCGTGGGCAGACAAGTTACGAGCCGAACAGTTTGCGAGGTGGTTGTCCTTTCCAGGCCGGCGTGGACATGAGTGGCTTTGTGAGCTACGCCGAGCGAATTGATTCAAGAAAAATACGTGCCCGCAGCCCAAGTTTTGTGGACCACTTCAGCCAGGCCAGATTGTTTTTCAACAGCCAGTCAGGGCCGGAACAGAACCACTTGATCGATGCATTGAGATTTGAACTGGGGAAGGTGGAAACGGCTTCGATCCGTGAACGCATGCTCTACCTGTTGGCTCAAGTGGATAAAGGTTTAGCAACCAAAGTTGGTGAAGGGCTGGGAATGGCAGTTCCTTCATCGCTTGATAAACCGGTTAACATGAGTGTTCCTGCAGATGTAGATCCAAAGAAACTACAATCCAAAAAAGCCAGGTCAAGTTTGGAGAGTTCGCCTGTTTTGAGTATGGTCAACAATCGCCCGCCGACGATCAGTACTCGAAAGGTCGCTTTCCTGGTCGCAGATGGTTTTGACCACCAGTCGGTAGCTAAGGTGAAAACAGCTCTTTTGACTGAAGGTGCAAAAGCTCTGACCGTAGCGCCCCGACTCGGCGAGTTAACCGGATCAAATGGAGAGAAGCTTAAGGCTGACTTCAGTTTTCTAACAGCTTCGTCTGTCTTGTTTGATGCGGTATATGTTCCGTCGGGAGAAGAGAGTGTCGAAGCGCTCAAGGACGAACTGAAGGCTCTCGATTTTTTGACGGAAGCCTACGAACACTGTAAATCGATAGCCGCTGCAGGGGCAGGCATCGAACTGCTGCACGCAGCAGGCTTGGTAGCGATGGAAGAGAACGAGATCGAGGTATTGAGTTCCGGGATAATTCTCGGCCGAGACGCAGATTATGCCGGACTGGCTGCCGAGTTCATCTCAGATCTGCAGCAACATCGTCACTGGGAACGCGAAGAGTCGATGTAAATATCCGGAGATTTCGGCCCGGAAAGAGCGGCAGGTCAGTACCGAAACGCGGTAGCGTCGGGTGAGCTAATATAACGGGCAGCAGCTAATAACACGAGGCTCACCCGACGCTACCGCGTTTCGGTACTGACCTGGGCGATAAGCCAATACCTTACGCTTTGCTCTGGCAGCGGACGCAGCGACAGCCCATCGGTTTTATCACGTTGTCGAAGTAGTCTTTGCCGTAGTTGTAGGTGAGTTCTTCGCCTGCTTTGATGTCTCGTTTAGCCCAGATCCAGATTCGCTCATTCCGCGAAATTATAGCTTCGGCGTTGGGCCGGCATGAATGATTAATGTAGCGGGCGATATTGTCGCGTGGACTTCCATCAACTGAGAACTTGTCGTTAAGTTCGAAGAAGTACTTACCGGTTCTTTTCTCGACCTCTTCATTCGGAACCAGCGGACCAAAATACTCAATGATCCGCGTGCCCTTAGAGATTGGTTTTAGAGTTATAAGTCCTAATCCTGTACCGGTTCGTTTGATTACGTACAGTTTCTCAACCTTGCTCATTCGTCGCTAGTTTCCCCTGGAACTCGGTGTCGAGATCTTTAGGTCTCGTTTTATTTCCATACTATGTACCACAGACGTGTCGTTCAAACGAACAGACGTCGTGCGTTCGTACCAGCGATTTTTGAAATAGGCAAAGTAGGTGCCGTCTTATTTCGCTTAGCTAAAGCTAAACGGACGGTTAAGACTTTAATACTCGATCTTCCAACTGGATAGCTTTTGGGAACAAGATATTGTTTTCGAGGTGAATGTGTTGATGCAGATCTTTTTCCAATCCTTCCAGGGCTTCATAGAGACTAGTGTAAGTGAGGCAAACGTCGGGCGGGCATACAAAGTCAGACGAGAGCGCGCGAATCTTCTTAAGCATTTCACCGGCCGAGTCGTGTTCAAACATCATCATCCGTACTGGATTGTGCACCGTACCAAACGGTGGTCGAATACATGGCTGCTTTTGTGACATGGCCTGTTCCATCTTAATGACGTAGGGAAACAGAAAACGCTCTTCCTTCATCATGTGCACTTCAAGTTCTTCCCCGAGTCGATGAAAGATCGTTTTTATGGCGGAGATTTCAGGATGGTTTTGTCCGTGTGCACACTCGACTTTATCCAATAGAGCGTACAGCCTCGAAATCTCTGACCTGGTGAAGTGGTGATGTTTCGATATGATGTGCGAGACGTTTTCCGTAAGGCTTCCTTCAAGAAAGGTTTTCTGATCGGTTGATTCTTCCGAATGGTCGGCGTCAAACAACGAACGCTCTACATCAGCCACGTCAACTCCAGCTCTTGCGCAGGCTTCCGTTAACGGTTTGGTTCCACCGCAACAATAGTCGATACCCATCTGCTCGAAGATTCGCGTAGCCCCGGGAACTTTCAACGCCAACTCACGAACCGTTATTTCTTTTTGTTGTTGCATAGTCATGCCTCAGTTTCGGAAATTAAGCGCTTGCCAAAGAGACGCGCGGACGTTTGTGAAACATTCGGATGTTTACTGTCAAACAACCTAATGCGAAGAGTGAGAGCAGTACGAAACCTATCGTGTAAGTGGACGTGGCATCTTTAATCACTCCTAAAACCAGCGGAGGAAAGAAACCACCCAGTCCGCCGAATGCGCCAACGAGTCCGGTTACGGTCGCAGTATCTTTTGGAAAGTACTCCGGGACCAATTTGAAGACAGCGCCGTTACCGAGTCCCAGGGCTGCGGCAGCCCCTAACGCTCCGACTGTGAATGTCGGCATCGAGGGACAACCCATCAATGCGGAGAACACCGCTATCGCAATAAAGACCGGCTTGAGAATTCGTGCGCCACCAAACTTGTCAGCGAGCATTCCACCGAGCGGTCTCATAACAGTCGCGAGTACGACAAAGCCGGCAGACCGAGCTCCCGCATCACTCGCGGTCAGTTTGAACATGTCTCTAAGTAAGGTAGGAAGGTAAATTGAAAAAGCAACGAAGCCGCCAAAGGTAAGGAAATAAAACAAGGACAATATCCAGGCCATCCGTTCACGGCGCAGCGTACCAAGAATCTCGCGAATGGTTTTGGGATTCGGGTTGCTGAATGCGTCACGTGCAAGCAGATAAAACACTATGGACCAGATTACCGAGACGGCGGCAAAGATAAAGAAGACAGGCCTCCATGATCCGAGCGCTATGGCGAGGACCGGCGCACCGAAAACGGCAATCGACTGTCCGATGTTACCCATTCCATAAATACCGAGTGCGGAGCCTTGTTGGTTTGGTGTGAACCACTTCGAAGTGAAACCTACACCCACTGGGAAAGTTGAGCCTGCTATTCCGAGAAAGAGGCCGAGCAACAGTATCTGCCAGTAACTGGTGGATAAGCCTATTAAGGCGGCTGGTATTGCTCCCAGCAGTAGCAAGAGAGAAAAGATTCGGCGGCCACCGAAGCGATCGGCCAGGATTCCAGCGGGAATTCTGCCCAAAGCGCCAAGCAGTACTGGCACGGCAATCATCAAGCTCTTGGCTTTTCCCGACAGCTGATGCATTTGTGCGAAGGTTGGAGCGAGCGCTCCAATCAATCCCCAGACGCCGAATGAAACTGCAAAGGCTGACGTTGACAGAAACAACATTCGTGACGAGTGTGGTTTGAGATTTTTCATAAAGAGTTCAATACCCGCAGGCCAGATGAAACGGCAAAGTTTTGCCTGAGGTCGTCCTGTGTGCAACCATCGTACCGTCAAAAAGTGCAGGTTTTAGAGGGAAAGTCGAGAGTTTGACTGCGAAATTCTCCGATCAGTCGCGGAATAATTCGCATTAAGGAATGCGTAAGTGACAGTCCGCGGCAAGGGTAAGGCTTTCTGACATAGCCACATGAAAGAATACGAACATATTCATCGATCAGATCCTGCTCGATAGCCGCAATCCTCTCCTTTACTTCAGGATCGCTGAACGCTTCATCCTCAATAGCAATTTGTTCGTTTTCCGCGAGCTCTCCCAGCAAGTACTGGGCGATCAGCTCGTCGCTAAACCCGTTGGGCGTCACGTTTTTCATTCTCTCATTTCGCTGGGCTGAAGCATCGGGCAGTACCGACTCGCAGGTGAGTCTCGGGTATCCTCAAGTCGTATCATCTCGAGTGTCACCCGACGCTACCGCGTACCGGTACTGACCTCAGTTTCCATAGGTCTTCAGTGTGGTCTAATGAGTTTTACTCACGCAGCCTTCAACACAGACTTGCAATCTATCCCGTAATCTCTGAGCTCGCATTCTCAGCGTATTTATTGTCAAACCTAACCGTGTCCCAAGTCTCTTGCGATTCTCAATTTTTGCGCTCTTATCACCCTGGTAATACTCCACCAATACTAACTCGATGGAGGCACACTTAACTCAGTAGAGTGTTGAATGCCGGTTGCCATTTCGGGGATGATGCCAATCCGCACATAAATCGGTCGGACGTCCCGCCGCAGTGCCGGCAAAGACTGCGCAAACCAAAGAGCTCCCAGAATACACCCAATCCCACCAAACAAAAGTGTGTGAGGCGCGCCAATTCTCTCGGCCACGGTGCCCGCCAGCAAACTTCCGAAGGGCGCTGTACCCATGAACGCCATGGTATAAAAACTCATTACCCGCCCGCGTTTGTCTTCATCGACGATAGTCTGTAAGACGGTGTTGCTGACAGCCATTTGGACCATAAATCCGAGGCCCGTAACGACCATAAGTAAAAGTGACAGCCATATACTTCTCGAGAATGAAAATGCGATCAATCCTGCCCCAAAAGCGCCGGCCGTAATTGGGATAAATTTGCCAAGACCGAGCACGCTTTTGCGAGCGGCCAGGAACATTGCTCCCACAAGGGCACCGACACCCGAGGCTGCCATTAGTAGTCCCAGTGTGTTTGGACCACCATGCAGTACTTCGTTGGCGAATACTGGCATCAGGACCGTGTAGGGCATACCGACCAGGCTCACCAGCGCCAGAAGCAAGAGTATATTCCGAATTGGAGCAAAGCGGGTTGTGTAGACCCATCCCTCGCGTAATTGCTCAAAGATGTTAGCGTCTTGCGTAGCCTTTACCATGCGGGGAGTTAGCGTCATCGCGAGTAGTGAGGCAATAACGGCGAGATAACTAATCGCGTCAATCATAAAACACCAGCCTTCGCCGACTGCCGCGATAATTACGCCACCAATTGATGGACCAAGCAGTCGTGCGGCATTAACCATCGATGAATTTAGAGCAATCGCGTTTGCCAGGTCTTCCCGTCGCTCGACCATCTCGACCACGAACGCCTGTCGCGCGGGCATGTCGAACGCATTGACCAGTCCCTGAAAAACACTCAAGGCAATAACTTGCCAGATCTTAATAAGACCACTAAGTGCGAGAATTGCCATTGCCAACGATTGCAAGAGCGCGAGCACTTGAGTAATTACGAGTAGCCGGTGTCGATTCCACCTGTCGACCAGAACTCCCGCAAATGGGGCCAATAGAAAGGAGGGAATTTGGCCCGCGAAGCCAACCACTCCCAGCAGCAGAGCCGAACCCGTAAGTCGATAGACCAACCAACTGGTTGCTATCCGAGTCATCCACGTGCCTATTAATGAAATGCTCTGGCCGCTAAAGAAAAGGCGATAGTTTTTATTACGCAGCGCCCGCAACATGAAGGCGGGACCAGTCGGTGTGGACTGTTTTGAACCTACTGGTCCATTGTTCTCGGGTGTCGCAGTCTCATTCATGAATCTGAACAATTAGGGAAAGAGTGTCGCGCATAAGTATGCGAAAACTATTACTCCGTCAACCAGTCTCACGAAAAACTTTCTTAAACCTGAGACGTTTCGATCACAACGCTCACTATTCATGAATGCTCGCTCGAATTACAACTGAGTTGCAGGGTCGGATCGATTTAGACCCGACAGTAAAATCGATAAGTCAAATGGTTGTTGACTTTGCGGGGGTGGACGAACGCCCAAAGACTATTGCCATCCGGTACGCTGTGTGCTCTAATCTCGGCCCTACAGTTGTTATTCCAGCGCCAGAAATTTGTTCCGATTTTCAGTTTTTTCCGACGCTGTGTTTATCGAGCGAGCCACGGTTATCAGTCGCAGCAATTGCTGCATACCCCGGCGCCTTGGGCGCCTGCCTTTACAACCAATTTCAACTGAAGAAGGAGTCCAGAAATGAAACTCAAATTTATAGGGTTTGTCGTCCTTGTAAGTCTGGCGTGGGCCAGCTCAAATTTTTTGCAGGGAGTAGGCGCTCAGAATAAAACTGCCGCAAAGCAGGCGCCTGCAAAGACCGCGAAGCTGGAGTCTGACAAGGCCCAGCAAGCCGCCGCCGGTGCCGAGGATTCGAACGTCAAAATGGATATGGCGGCGAACAGTAAATCAGGCACCGCTGCTCCGGCGCCGCCTGACAAGGGCGGTGACAAAGGGAAAGGCATGGGAATGGGTTATGTAGAAGTAATTTTTAACAACTACAGCCCTTGGTACGTGAAGTGTTATGTCGATGGAAATTATCGCGGAACAATCGCTCCCTGGGGCGCGCTTAATTTCCCGACCGGCAACGGCGCAACGATGCTTTACGCCCGAGCAGACTTCGACGATGGCAGTACTTATCGTTGGGGTCCACGACAGTTTTACTACTACAGTGGCAATCGCTACGAGTGGCGTCTAAATCCATAACTCTTGGAGTGCGCCGGCCTGGCGGCGCTTTTCCCACTTGGCGATCTACTGACGGAGATTCTTTAAAAAGCGCCGCCAGGCCGGCGCACTCCAAATTGCCTCCGAAGGAGGGTGGCGCTATGTCGCCCCGAAAAGTAGTTGTTCTACTCGTCATCATTTCATCCGCCCTTATCTACATTGGACACGAGCAAGTTACGCCAGTTTCGTCGGCCCAGTCACGAAAACCGGTAAGGCGAGCTCTTTTAGTTGGCATCGATAACTACGAACGAGATCCTGACTTTCAGTCTGTAAAGTGTCAGGAGACAGTTGTTCGAAAAACTCCCGCTCGCAAACAAACGAGTACTTCCAAAGGAGCCGGCTTCGTCAGACTCGAAGGACCTGTCGATGATGTTTGCTCGCTACGCGAACTTTTGATTTCCGCCTATGGGTTCCTACCTAACAATACACATGTCGTGCAGGACAAAGACGCGACTCACGATGGCATTCTCGCGGCGTTCAAGCGTTATTTAATCGATGAGGCACAACCTGGAGACGTCTGTCTATTTTTCTATTCTGGTCATGGTTCGCAGGTTAAAAACACAAAAGGTGGGGAAGCCGATCAACTAGACGAAACGTTGGTCCCTTACGATTGGAATCGTCCAATTTTGAAACGTGAGGATGCGAAGGACATTCGTGACAAAGAGATATTTAAGCTCTTTAAAGAGGCCGCCGCGAAAGTTACGCTGACCGCATTGTTTGACAGTTGCCACAGTGGTGACATTGCTCGTGGCGGCGTCAGTGATGAACGCTCGAAAACCGGCGATTCAGAAACCAGGTTTGATTTCCAGGAACCACCTCCGGATGACGCTCAAGCGGGAGTTAGCGACGATAAGTATCTTGAGGACAACGGAGTCCTCGCTTTGTCGGCAGCTCGCGATTTTGAGGAGGCGAAAGAAAAAGAATACAACGGCCAATGGCACGGTAACTTTACCTATTCCCTCATCGAAGTGTTGAAGTCACCAAACGCCCGAAATCTCTCCGCGGCCCAGCTATTCGATAGGCTGGTGGTCCAAATGAAGAGCCATAAAGCTTCGCATGAACCGGTTATGGTTGGTTCGCTCGAGCGACGCCAGAAAACACTATTTGGCGAACGTGTGGATCCGGAAAGGCGACCAGAGGTCAACGTTGAAACTGTTGATGCCGCTGGAAAGATAATTCTTCAAGGTGGCCTTGCTCTGGGCTTTCATGAAAACTGCGAGTTTATCCGCAAAGTTGCCGGTCGCGAGATCCGGATCCGGATCACTGAGGAGCCGGACTACGTACACAGTACGGCCGAGGTAGTCGCGTCGGATCCTGTGGAGGCAAAGAAGATCGCTCAATCTATTAAAGCCAATGACACTTTCACGCTCGATAAATGGGCGATGGTTGGTGGCCCAAACTTGAGTGTTTGGATGCCAACTGCAAAATTAAGTGAAGCGGAACTAAAAAGTCTGGACGAGGAGATTCAAAAGCTCAGCAAAGCGCCCGGAGTGGTATTGATTTCAGATCCGACTGTTCAACTTGCTACGCATTACTGTTTTTATGATGGCGTAAACTGGATTCTGAAATTACCGAATAATGACAGTACGACTGTTGGGCCAAAGTTAACATCCTCCGAAATCCTGCGTGTCTTGAAGACTTCCGGCAGTGAAGTAAGGCTCTTTGTCAGCCTGCCCGTGTCCACCGAAATGGCGTCCAGGATTAAGTTTGGTCCTAACACACAAAACAGTGCCGTGGGTTGGGCAAAATCTGCGGCCGATGCGGACTACCTACTCGTCGGAAGAGTTAACTCTGCGGCTGGCGCTCGATCGCTCGAGTATGCATGGCTATTACCCGAGGCCACTACTGGTGTTGCGAGGGCAAACGATCCTGATAATGCCTCTCTCAGAAGAACGAATGCGCCAGTGAGTCCGCTACCTGCGATCACCGACTGGAAAAGCGATCCGAAAGATGTCGAAGAATTGGCACTACGATTGAGCAAGATCGCCGGCTGGGTCAAACTCGATTCGCCACAGGGAACCGGTGGACGTTTCGCGTATCATTTGGTCCTCAAGAACGGCAAAGGGCAGCCACTCTCGGGTACCAACGCTACGCTGTCCGAGGGAGATATCTTTAGTATCTATCTGGTTGCTGACGAAGGTCTGTTGCAAGCACCAATTGAACAGAGACATGTTTACGTGCTGACGATTGACCAGTTTGGCCGGTCAGATCTCCTTTATCCAAACTTGCGAAACCCGGACACTCAATTACCCGATCTCAGGGCCTCGACCATTCCAAAAGAGATTCCGCTAGGCCAGGTAAAGGTTTGTGGTCCAGATCCAAAAAAGAGTGGCTGCAGAAATCCCGGCGTACTCGGGGCGGAAACGTACGTGATGCTAACCACCGCTGAGCCACTCTCTGATCCTTCTGTTCTGCAAGGAGGCGGCGTGCGGACTCCCCAGGAAATCGAAGATGACAAACGTTCTAAAGGCGCTCGTGGTGCAGAATCACCACTAAGCGATTTGTTGACCGGAATCGGATCGACTTCTCGTAGTGGCGAGAGTGTAGTGCCCTTGAATTGGTCAGTGCAGCAGGTGTTTTTGAATAGCGTTCCAAAGCCGTAGCTTTTTTCCGCATCGATTAAGTCCTCGTAGTGTAATGGTTTCGGCTGGGTAAACATGTCGAGCAGGAAACACGTATTGCAGGGGGAAGCCTTTGAACGTTTGTTGGCATGGCTCAGCTCCAATCCGGAGCGAGCTGCGACCGAGTACGTCCACCTTCATCAACGATTAACAAAACTGTTCGCTGTCCGAGGATGCCGCAATCCTGAGGACTGCGCCGACGAAGCCTTTAATCGCGTAGCGCGACAGGTAATCGATGGGAAGGAGATCCGCACAACGAACCATGCTGCGTATCTCGAAGGCGTGGCGCGATACATTTTGAGGGAGGAATGGGCCAGAACTCCGACCGGAGACGTCGAAGATCTACCGCTCGAGAGATTGAAGAGTCTCAAAACATCTCAAACGGGAGCAGATGAAAAGGAGCGGCAGCAGCAATGTCTCGAACGATGTTTGAATCAGTTGCCGGCGGATGCGCGTTTACTTGTGCTGGAGTATTACTCGGAAGACAAAAGCTTAAAGAGAGACATTCGACTGCGTATGTCACAGCGACTCGGGATAGAGCAAGGAGTGCTGCGCAATCGCATTTTTAAACTCCGCAATAAGCTCCGTGCTTGCCTGATTGAGTGCCTGGGAGCTTGACCTTCATGAAAGAACTCGAGCTCACGAACGAAGAAATAACCGTCGCCTATCTGCTGGGTGAATTACCGGATGATGAGGCGGAGGAGTTTGAGCGTCGTTATCTCGAGGACGAAAATCTGTTTCAACGCATGGAAGAGATCGAAGATGAGCTGGTAGATGATTACGTTGGTGGTGCGCTATCGGCCGGCAGGAATGCGGCATTTGAGAATCACTTTCTACGAACGGCGGCGCGAGTTGAGAAAGTAGAATTCGCACAGGCAATGTCTGAAAGAGCGTCGCTTTGGAAAAAGACTCGCGAGACAGAAGTCGATGATTCAATCCCAGTGATTGGCCCACACTCGATTGACACTCGCCAGTCAACAGTTACAAAGCCTCGCTGGCGTGAGTTCGCGGCAATCGCTGCGGCTTTAGTGTTTGCAGTTACGTCAGGCGCTCTCTGGTTCAGGGTTTCGAATTTGCAAAGACAACTTGAAGCTGCGAAACGCGACGAGGCGGCACTGCGTCAAAGTGAATCGGACACTCGGAAGGGCGCTGGAGAGTTACAAAGTCAGCTCGCCGATGAACAAAAACAATCCCAAGCTCTGGAAGAGAAGATCAATGAACTCGAAAAGTTTTCGACAATGGATCCGTCGAGCCGGGTAGTGTATGCAGTTCAGCTGGGCATTGATTATTTAATTGGCGACTCAAAAGGAAGTGGCCCATCTAAAGTAAAGTTCGTGGTTATTCCGGCAAAGACTTCGCTCATCCGGCTGGCGGTTGATTTTCCGAAGTCAGACTTTCAAACCTTCAAGGTAAACCTACGCCGCGATAGAAGTACGGTTTGGACTCGCGGAGGTTTAAAGGCAAGGGGTGGTCGTGACAATCAGACGATCAACCTGGCGATTCCGGCCGATAGGATCGCCAATGGCGATTACGATCTGGTGGTGAGCGGAGTTAATACAAATGGTGATACCGAGTCCGTCGCGCATTATGCTCTGAAAGTAGAACGGAAAGATTGAGATTTAAGCGATGAAGAGCAGAGTTAAATCGAGCGACAACGCCAGTCGATACAGGAGCGCGGTAGCGAAGGCTAAAACTGGTGATGATTGCCAATCGGACGATGCTCGGCAGTCGCTGCGCCCCTGGTTCTGTAAGGTTGGTGTATTGGTGTTGATGATCTTGTCAGTTCCAGTTGCACTCGCTCAAACTCAACAAGCGAACATCCAGGGCGGGCCAAGAGTTGACGCGGAAAATAAGTTCAAAGAAGGACAGGCACTTCGCGCGCAGCGAACTCCGGAAGCACGGAAAAGCGCAATAGAGAAATATCAGGAGTCACTAACGCTCTTTCGTTCAATCGGTGATCGCGCGGCTGAGTCTCGCGTTCTCTACGTAATAGGAGTTACCTACTCGGAGTCCAGGGACCCTCGCAAAGCGATCGAGTTCTACAAGCAGGCCTTGATTCTTGTCCGCGCCCTCGCCAATCGTAAAAATGAAGCTGTAACGTTAGCGAGTCTTGGCCTCGCGTTTGATGAGAGTGGGGACCGCAAACAGGCGTTGGACCATCATCTACAGGCGCTTCCCATTCAGCGTGAGCTAGGTGATCATGTCTCAGAACTCGCGACCCTCCTCCGCATTGGTGACGACTACAACTCTCTCAAACAACAGCAAAAGGCTTTGGACTTTTTCAATCAAGCCGTGACGGTCGCGAGACAAGTAGGCGATCGACGCGCCGAGGCACTCTCGTTACACGATATGGCTACTGCCTACGACGTGCTCGGCGAAAAACAAAAGGCACTCGATAATTACAACTTGGCCCTGCCGATCTGGCGCACTATTGCCGACAAGTCCAGCGAAGCTTCGACGTTGATGGGGATCGGGATAGTCAACGATTCGCTTGGTGACAAACACACCGCCGTTGGTTTTTACGAGCAGGCACTAATTGCGGCGAGGCAGGGCAAAGATTCGAACTTAGAACGTGCGACACTCTTTGCCTTGGGAATTGCTTACAACTTTGTGGGTGAGAAACAAAAAGCGCTGGAAACCTATAACCAGCTGCTAACCATCGCAAAGACGGCGGGAGATCGAAGCGCTGAGGCAGATGCGCTCTTAAAAATAGGAAATGTTTACAACTCTCTGGGGGACGCAGATAAAGGTCTCGAATACTACGAACGGGTTCTGTTGATCCAGAGAGAGCTGCGTGATCTTTCCGGTGAAGCCACGACGCTCAATAACATGGGCACCGTCTACATTCGTTTCGATAAGCCGAAGGCACTCGAGTATTTCAACAATGCGCTGGCAAAACTCGTCGAGGTCAACTCTCTGCGAGCAGCCATCCTAAACAACATCGGAGGTGTCTACGACTTACAGGGTGATAAACAGAAGGCGCTTTCATATTATCGGCAAGCGCTTCCTATGGCCCAAAAACTCAACGACCGGCTGCAAGAAGCTCGAACGTTGGATCGCATCGCTGTAATTTACGACTCGACTGGCGACAGGACAAACGCACTTGAGTTATTCAGCCAGGCCTTGGCCCTGGAAGCCGCGCTTGGCGACCACCGCGGGGAAGTCAATACACTCGCCGGCCTGATGCTCTTTTGGAAAAAATCGGACCCGGCTTGCGCTGCATTTCAAGGGAAACTCGCTGTCAATGTTTTTGAGAGCCTGCGCGCCAACATCAAGGGCGTCGATAAGGAACTACAACGAAGCTTCATCAGATCGAATGAAGGCACCTATCGAATATTGGCCGATTTGTTGCTCAGTTCCGGACGACTCGCTGAAGCTCAGGAAGTGCTCAATCTCTTTAAGGACCAGCAGTTCTTTGACTTCAATTCGGGAGTGCAGAGTCAACCCGCCCTTGTCACTTTCACTGCAAAGGAGGCGGCAGCTGCTCATCGTTTTGAACTGGCGGCGAAGCGGGTCGAAAATGCCGCGAAGCCGTTGGACGAGTTGCGCATAAGGATTGGTCAGAATCAGCCCTCGCCGAGCGATGCTAATACCTTGAACGAGCTGCAACAGCAACTATCCGCCGCCTTGAAAGAGTTTCTTGCGGCCCTGAAATTGTCGGAATCTGAGTTTGCCGTTGTCGATCCAGTAAAGGATCGAGTGACTGATATAGCCGACACTCGGAATCTGCAACGAGTGCTTACCGATCTGAGCAAACAAAAAGGACATAAGGCGGTCGCAATTTATACGCTTGTCGGGGAAGACAATTTACGAACACTCTTAATCACTCCTGATAACCTCTTCACCGCTTCGCAAGAAATTAAAGCTGTCGACGTGAACGACAAGGCCGAACAACTGTGGGGACTGTTGCAAACTGATAAGTACGATCCGGCAACTCTGTCTCACGAGCTCTACGACATCATTTTTAAACCTATCGAGAGCCAGTTACCGAAAGACACCGACACTATCCTTTGGTCGCTCGACGGCAAGTTGAGATATTTGCCAATGGCGGCCTTGTATGATGGCAGTCAGTATCTTGTGCAGCGATTCAACCATGTTGTGTTTACACGTGCTGATGCCGAACGAATGCTTAGACCAGTGAGCCAGCATTGGACCGGTCTTGGCCTGGCGAGTTCTAAGGCACAAACGGTCGAGCTACTTGGCGACACAATCAGGTTTAATGCGTTGCCGGGCGTGAACGCGGAGATAAAGGCTGTATTTAAAGCGCAGGGGTCGAGTGATGGAATCATCAGCGGTGAAGTGTTGCCGGATGCTCAGTTTACGGAAGCGTCAATGTTAGCGGCACTGAAACTGAAGAGACCCCTGGTGCATATCTCGAGTCATTTTAGTTTTCGACCGGGTGATGAAGCGCGGTCATTTTTGTTGCTGGGCGATGGTGGTGCGTTGACGTTGGAGGAGATGAAACAACACCCTGGACTGTTTTCCGGGGTTGAGTTGTTAACTTTGTCGGCTTGTAACACTGCTGCACAACAAGAGGCAAACGGTCGCGAGATCGACGGTTTTGCCGAGTTGGCCCAACGCCTTGGTGCGGGATCAGTATTGGCCACTTTATGGCCCGTTTCCGATAACAGCACTCCCTGGTTGATGAAAGAGTTTTATAAGACACGTGAAGCGGGAACAGGTATTACGAAGGCTGACGCAATGAGGCTCGCGCAGTTGTCGTTACTGAATGGGACTGCTCAGGCTGAGCCGTTACCGGAGGCTCAAAAAGGACCAGGAACACGAGTCAAGATTATTGTTTTGCCGGCCGGAGTAAAGCGCGACTCTCAAACGAGAAGCGTAGAAGCGTTATACATTAGCGCGGATAATGCTCCGGCGTATCAACGCGATCAAAAACATCCGTTTGCTCATCCCTATTACTGGGCGCCATTTATTTTAGTGGGCAACAGCAGATGATTTTATTGGTCAGGTGTGAGCAACTCACCAGAATCCCCGCAGTTGGGAAGGGTGGCAGAGCTACTGATGTGAGCAACTCACCAGAATCCCGCAGTTGGGAAGGGTGGCAGAGCTACTGATGTGAGCAACTCACTAGAATCCCGCAGTTGGGAAGGGTGGCAGAGCGGCGGATGTGAGCAACTCACCAGAATCCCGCAGTTAGGAAGGGTGGCAGAGCTACTGATGTGAGCAACTCACCAGAATCCCGCAGTTAGGAAGGGTGGCAGAGCTACTGATGTGAGCAACTCACCAGAATCCCGCAGTTGGGAAGGATGGCAGAGCTACTGATGTGAGCAACTCACCAGAATCCCGCAGTTGGGAAGGGTGGCAGAGCTACTGATGTGAGCAACCAC
>Ga0207674_10000208_pt1 | contig 72594 bp, 60 predicted proteins | sample KBSCornC72_FD_184303 | JGI IMG/M metagenome (GOLD analysis project Ga0207674, IMG submission 184303) | Corn rhizosphere microbial communities from Kellogg Biological Station, Michigan, USA - KBS Corn C7-2 (SPAdes) (version 2) | ecosystem: Host-associated > Plants > Roots > Rhizosphere > Soil ...
GAGAAGCTCTAGCTGATTTGTGTTGAGCAGGTTGTACATCCCCGTCGCGATCAGGAACGTCGTTGACAGGTAGCCGGCGATCATAAGATTCGCCGATGTCGTTTGAACCTGCGCCGCCTCCATCTTGCCGGGGCCGACGCCTTCCGCCGTCATCAGGTCGAGCATTTGACCTTTGGTCGCGTGGAACGGACAGCCACGCATGAGGCCCTGGAGATAGCCGATGAGGGCGAGGTACGACGTTGCGCCCGCGGCTTGCACCCCCGCCGGCGCCGTGATGTCGTGACCAGCGAGGTTGGCGCCAATCCAGCCGCCGATGCCCATCCAGTCCTGCTGCGGAATGCCCATGACCGACATCAGCACGGCCGCGGGCATCGGAAGCGCGTAGTCCATGTACAGCTCGATCATGCCGCTCGTCTTGGCGGCGACGAGCTTCTGGCGCGCGGCAATCGCGGCGACGGCAGTCGCACTGGCGATCGATTGCGCGAACATCGGCTCGAGGAGGCCACGCACGTGGCCATGCTCCGGCGGATCGAGGAAGAACAAACCTTCGGGGAAATTCGCGAGCACGTCGAACGGTCCCGGCGGAATCGCCGGCGGCGGTTCCGAGCGATTCTTCATGAAGTCGTTGACGCCCGGAGGCGCCGGCGGACCAGGCGCCGGCCCGAAGTTGTCCGAGTCGTTGAAGACGCGCATGGCGTCTTCGTAGCGGAACACCCAGTAGCTGTTGTAGGGCTCGACCCAGAAGACCGGCGCCTGTTCCCTGAACTGCGCGTACGTCGGATACGGATTCGCGAGGTACGACGGATCATGCGGGTTGAAACTGCTCGGATCGAACGCCGGCGTGACCGTCGGCGCCGATGGCGCGGCGGGCCGCGTGAAAGCCGGCGGCGTGCCGATCTTGGTCACCAGCCACTCGCTCACTTCGGGCGTGATCGTGAGATGCGGTGTGTTGGTGGCCGAGCATATGTAATCGCTAAACGGAGACGCGCCGGCCGACGGCGCGGGAACCGGCGCGAATGGGCTGAATTTCGTCGGGTCGATGTCGAGCGCGCTCAGCGTCGGCACTGCTGTTGTCACGGGCACCGGATCGTTGATCGGACCGAAGCCGATGCTCGCGACGATGTCCTGCGCCAGCGCGTTGTACACGTTCTGCCCGCCTGGCGCGCCTTCCCAGGAGAACTCGCTCGTGACGGACAAGACTTGCGGTGTGGACGGATCCGCGACGAACGAGTAGCCGTGCGCAACGACCGACGACCCGCCGCCTTCGGGAAGTGAAAGCAGCTGCAGCGCGGCGAACGGACCGCCGGTCCATGTGAGTAGCGGCGTGTTCGGCGGAATCGAGCGCACTCCGTCGCCGCGCCCGCAGGCCACGGCGATTCGCTCGGGCTTCTGCGGGTAGTTGCCGATGCCCTCGAACTCCCGCAGCAGTTCCGTACGCAACGGACTCGGCGCCGCGGTACCGGCGTTCACCCACGTCATCATGAATTGCTGATTCGACGGCGAGTCGAGCAGTGCTGCGACGTCCGAACCCTCTCCCGTCGCCGGCGCGAGGTAGTGCGCGAGCCACTGGTCCGCGAGGTTGGTGTACGCGCCACCGTGCGGCGTGTCGAGCGTGAAGAAGAGCCGCGTGTCGTGCGGGTAGCCGTGCGTCTCCAGCTCGGCAAGCGCGAAGCGTGTGACGAGACCGCCCATGCTCATGCCGCCGACGACGAGCGGCGACGTCGCGGTCGTCATCGCCTGGCGAATGCATGCGATGGCCACCTGTGCGTTGTTCTGAATCAGGTCGAGCCCGTTCGTGAAGCTGAGCAGAATCACGTCGTAGCCGGCGGCGCGCAATTTCTCGAGCGTACCCTGTTGGTTGACGACGTCGTAGAGGTAGTCGTACGGATAACCGCCGGGGAATCCTTCGGCGATGATGAGCGGACTCAGGACCTTCGCATGCCCGGCCGCGCGATAGACGTACGCGGTTCCCGTATTGAGCGACGGGATGCCGGTGAGCGACCAGGTGTCGTCGGGTAGCGGCGCCGCATCCTGTTCGAGGATCGGAACGGACAGGCGGCCTTCGAGCACAGTCGTGCCGTAAGTGCATCGCACAGTCGCGGTCGCGTCTCCGGTCGCGTAGAACGCGGTCACGCGAGAGCCGAACGTCACCGTTCGGAAACCGCGGCCGTCGTTCAGATCGACTTCGATCTTGTCGGGAAGCGGCGCGCCGGGATTCGTGCAGTAGAAGCGCTCGTCGAGCACGTACGTGACGATACGGCTCCGGAACTGCGGGATCGCTTGCGCCCACTGGTCGTGCATGAGGCCCGCGACCAAGAAGACGTTGCCCGGCTGGATGACGGTGTCCAACGGTCCCGGCGGCGGATCGAGCGCGACGCCACGCTGCGCGGCGTCGACGACGCGCTGCTGAAACGCGGGCTGAATGACCGACGTTTGAAACGACGCGATGGCGATCGGAATCGGGCCATCCGGACGAAACTCCGCGGTCTGCGCCGTCAGCAACGCACCTGGCGTCAGCAGCTCGGACGAGAGCGCCGACTGTTGCAGTCGCGAGTAGTATCGCAGCCAGTCCTGCTGAGTGAGCGTGGAAACGTTGTCGGCGCCGTCGGGGAACGTCGTGTCGCCCCACCACGCGAAGAATCCGCTCGGGATCGTCGTTGCGTTGCGCTCGGCAAGGAGTGCGTTCAGTTGCGCGGCTAGTGCCTCGTTGATCGGTCCGATCACCACCGGTTGGCTGGAGGTGATCGGCGTGAACGAGGTTGCAGGCGTCGCGGTCAGCGGGTTGGTCATGAGAGCTCTCCGATCAAATGCCAGCGATGAACCGCAGGCCGCCGATGCCGGGAAGGAAGCAATACGCGCTGCCGCGCGTGCGCACGAAGCGCGGGAGGTTGTCGAACACGATCGGATCGCGCGCGTCGTCGGTGCGCATCACGAACTGGCCGCCGAAATCCGGCTGCGCGCCAAGAAGGGGCTCGCGCGTTCCGCGAATTCCGGCCGCCGAGATGTCCTGGTTCACCCACGTCGACATGATGAACTCGAACTGCATGGCGAGGTCGCCGCAGATGAAGTAGCCGACGAGTCCCCGCTCCGGCGGATCAGTCTCGGTAACCGTCGGATCGTAGGCTGGTCCGTAGGCAATGCCTCGCCGAATGATGCGCCGCGTATGTGGGTCACCCATCGCGAGAGCACCGCGCGGATTCAGCCGCCGAATGTGCGCGCCGACGGGACACCGCAGTCCGGTGTTGTCGTCGAAGTAGGTCGGATGCTCCGGACTCGGACCGTAGTCGAAGTCGTTCAGCTTTTCCGCGGTAATCGGATGGCCCTTTGGTTCGTCCGACTTGGGCGACAGTATCAGCGGCACGCCGTTGCGCCACCGGCCCATGAGCTTCGCCGCGATGTGCTCCTTGTTCATGGCATAGCGTTCTCCAGCCTTCTCGAGGAACGCCTCGAAGCCGGTAACGTCCTGCTCCATCACGCGAAACGCGCCATACGTGGCGTTGTCGGCGAGCGCGGGCGGAAGGGCGCCGATGAAATTGCCGTCGTACTGATTCACATAATCGCGCCCAAGCAGAAACTCGCCCGGCTCAGCGAGCGGTTGCATGTCGGGCCCTCCCTTCCCCGGCACACCCTTGATGCGCGGTTGGGCGATGCCGTCTTTGTACCCAAAGTGCACTTTGCCGTCGGGCAGCGTGTTGGCGTCGATGCGCCATACGACGTCGATGCGATCACGCTCGAATCGCTCGAGCAATACCGCCGTCCACTCTTCGCGCGCCGGCTCACGCTCCTCGTTGGTGAAGAGCGACAAGACGATGTGCGTTTGCGGATTCGCCGGACCGCCCATCACCCACTGGTCTGGCGCGCTCGAGCCGGTATCGCCGAGCTTCTTGGCGCCGTGAGCCGAGCCTTGTTGAAACTGGGCCGGAAAGAGCGACACGATCGACGCCGGAAGCCCGACCGCGCTCAACCCCATCGACGTAAACCCGATGTTGAGGCAATAGCTCGGCTTCTCGCCCCCCGGCCATGGCGCGGCCGTCGTGATGTACGGACCGTTGTCGAAACCCGAATCGTGAATCAAGCCGGCGATGAACCGCCGCGCGCTTCCACCATTGTTCACGCGAAGCGCAAAGTGCCGTGCGTTCGGCATCCGGTAGCCGCGCACAACGTTGCCCTGGATGTCGTGCAGGTCCGCGGGAGTGATCTGTCCCGGTTCGGTCGGCGATGCCGCCGACGCGGCGTCCGCCGCGGTCGGTGCGATGGTCGTCATGTTGTGTCCTGGTTCAGCGAATGGTGCTGGGCGCGGTGAGAACGTCGAGAACGGTCATGAACGGGTAGGCCGACCACACCGGTGCCGCGAGGTTGTTCGCCTTCACGAAGGCGATGAACTCCTGCGGGTATTGCTGCACCGGCAGCGGCGGGGCGCCTTCGACGAATTCGAGAATCGCGTTGAATTCGGGGCCGAGCACCTTGACGAAGTCCATCAAATAGGAATCGAGATCGCCGTCATAAGTGGTCACGACCTGCAGCGTCGAGAAGTCAGGCGTCGGCAGGAAGCGTGCAAAGTGCACGTAGTGCAGGCCCGTGAGCGCGTCGTGGATCTGATCTGTGGCCTGTTCTATCAGGGTGAGCAGCGCCGGCATCTGCGCCCGGTTCTTGAGCGGCAACGCCAGGTTGAGCGCGTTCTGCACTTGGGGCTCGATCGACAGACCGCCGCCGTTGAACGGCTTGACCGGCTGAAGGCGAATCGGACGCACATGCATAACCAACCTCGCGGCGTTGCGGGGGGGGGGACGGCGTCCGGTGCGGCGAGACGTCCGTGTTGCGGTGGATCTTCCTTGCGAGACAATACCACTCGCCGTTTCTTGTGGCAAACATGACCGCCCCTCCCGCCGCGCCGTCCGGGCACTCCCTCTCCAGTTATCTGTCCCGCACCCTCCTCGACCGATTGGTCGATGGGCGCGAGCTGTCCGCGCCAGAGGCTCGCGCGGAGACCGGCGCGGTCTTACTCAGTGACATTCAAGGATTTACGTCGCTGGTCGAGTCCTTTGCCGCGCGAGGGCGGTCGGGTCTCGAAGAGATCACGTGGCTCCTCAATGAGTACGTCGCGGACGTCGTCCAGGCCGTAGAGAACAACGACGGCGACGTGGTTTCGATCGCGGGCGATGCCTTTCTATGCTACTGGCCCGCTACAACGCCGGATGAGCAGACCGCGGCTGCAACTCGCGCGGCGCAAGCCGCCCTCGCCATCCAGGACGCCATCGGGCAGCGGTCGGCCGGACAATTTCCAACGCGCATCGGCATCGGCTATGGGGACCTGCAACTTGGCTTCGTCGGCGGGCTGGACGGCCGCTGGGAGCTGAGCGCGAGCGGCGCGGCGATCGGTGACGTCACCGCGGCCGAGCGACGAGCGACGGCAGGCACGGTGCAAGTGTCTGACGCGGCGTGGCGTCATCTGGAACAACGGTGTCAGGGGCACGCCAACGGCGGTGGCATTGTCCTCACTCGCGTCGTCGAGCGAATCGGCGCCCGGCCGCGGAATTCGCGTGTGTCGAACAACGGACAGTACGACGCTCTGCTCCGCCCGTTTCTTCCACCAGCCGTGCTCGATCGGCTGGTGTCTTCGAACGCGGAGTGGCTCGCCGAGTCGCGCGTCGTATCCGTGGTTTTCGCCGACATTCCAGGACTCACCAGCACAGACGCATCGGAGCTCGGCCGCGCGCACGAGCGGGTGCGCGCGTTTCAGGACATCGGCCGGCGATTCGAGGGCACTGTCCGGGTGGATGTGGACGACAAAGGCCTCCTGCTGCTCGCCGTGTTTGGACTGCCGCCACGCGCGCATGAGGACGACGCGCTGCGTGCCGTGCTCGCCGCGCACGAGCTTCGGCGGGCGCTCGCCGACACGGGCCTCGACCGCGGCGTCGGCATCGCTACCGGTCGCGCGCTGTGCGGCAGCTTTGGAAGCGACGTCCGCCGCGACTACATGGTGCGCGGCGACGTCATCAACCTCGCCGCACGCCTCTCGCACGTCGATTCGAATGCGCCAATCTGCGACGCTGCCACGATGAGGGCGGCGCGAGGCCGCGTCGCCTTCGAGCCGGTCGCTGCAGTTAACGTGCGCGGTCGAACTCAACCGGTGGACGTTTTTCGTCCGCTCGGCCGTGTGACGCCCATTGCGAGCCGCGACGCGCAGGTCATCGGCAGGCGGCGCGAGCTCGCCGTGATCGCCGACCGGCTCGGCGTGGCACGATCGGGGGATCATGCCGGCGTAACCATCATTCAAGGCGACGCTGGCCTCGGGAAATCGCGGCTGGTCTCCGAGGCGTCGCGACTGGCGAGCGATCAGGGATTGAGCGTGCTGACCGCAGGCGCGGACGCCATCGAGCAGACGACGCCGTATTACGCCTGGCGCCCGGTGTTCTCGTCGGTCTTCGGCGTCGGACCGGCTGACACGGCTGCCACAGCGCGCGAACGTGTCGCGAAAATGGTCGACACGTTCCCCGACCTCGAGCGGCTCATTCCACTGGCAAGCGCGGTGTTGCCGGTCCACATCGCGGACACGCCGCTCACGGCGGAGATGACCGGCGACATCCGCGCCGAGAACACGAAGCGGTTGCTGTCGCGCGTTCTGCAACGGTTTGCCACCGAACACCCGACACTGCTCGCCATCGAAGACGTCCATTGGCTCGACTCGTCGTCGTGGGGCTTGCTCCTCGATGTCGCGCAGTCGGTACGTCCGCTCATGACACTCGCGGCGACACGACCGCTCGGCGATCCGGTTCCAACCGACTTCTCGCGGCTCGTGCAGTTGGCCGGAGAGCGCCATCTCGAGCTCGAGGGACTGTCGGCCGACGAGACGCGAGCGCTCATCGCCGCGCGGCTCGGCGTGTCCGACGTTCCGCCGTCACTGGCGACATTCGTCGAGGAACGCGTCGCCGGCCATCCGTTCTTTTGTGAGGAGCTGCTCCAAGCGCTCGTCGCAGCCGGCGCCGTGCTTGTGAGCGACGGGTCCTGCACTGTTGGCGACCTCAGGACGATCGATGTTCCGACCACCGTCGAAGGCGTAATCATCAGTCGTCTCGACAGACTCGCGCCGGGCGAACAGCTCTGTCTCAAAGTGGCATCGGTCATCGGACGGCTGTTCCGCGAGCGGATGGTGCGCGAGACCCATCCCGTGGAAGACGAGCGGCCGGAGATCCACGGCCGTCTCGAGGCGCTCGCCGCCGCCCATTTGACGATGCTCGAGACGCCCGAGCCGGATCTCGCGTATCTCTTCAAGCACGTCATCACGCGCGACGTCACCTACGAGTCGATGCCGATCGCGCAACGGCAGCCGCTGCATCGAGCTGTGGCGACATGGTACGAGCGCAACCACGCCAAGGATTTGTCGCCGCACTACGCGCTGCTCGCCTATCACTGGGCGCGCGCAGCCGACCCGGCGCGCACGGTGGACTACCTCGAGAAAGCCGGACAGCAGGCCATGTTCGCCGGCGCGTTTCCCGACGCGGTGACATTCCTGACGCAGGCGATGGAGCTTGTAGACGGCGGTCAGGTCGCCGTGCCTGCCTCGCGGCGCGCGCTGTGGGAAAAAGGTCTCGGCCTTTCGCAATACTATTGCGGCGCGCTGAACGCGAGCCGCGTTCATTGTGAGCGCGCGCTCTCCTCTCTGCATCGCCCGGTGCCTGTCACGATTGGCGGATGGACGCTGCGCACACTCGGTGAGGTCGGGCGACAGATCAATCACCGGCTCTTCCCGAACCGGTACCTCGGCCGGCGTGTTCACGACAAAGCGCTGCTCGACGAGGCCGTGGAGTGCTACAGATCCCTCGGCCAATCGTACTACCTCGAGGGCGAGTCGCCGCTCAAGCTGCTGTACGTCACGCTGAGTGGACTCAACGTCGGCGAAGAGGCGGGGTCGTCGACGCCACTCGCCCGCGTGATGATCAATTCCTCGATGTTGTTTTATCTCGTCGGTCTTTCAAAGCAGACCGAGTGGTACGCCGAGCGCGCGATCGCGATGGCTGAACGCGAGGGACTGTCGGCGTTGGCGTACGTCTGGCACATCCGCGCTCTCACGCTCGCACAGCGCGCTGCCTGGGCGAGCGCGAAGGAAGCAAACGCAAAGGGCCACGCACTGTCGGTGGAGCTTGGCGATTTGGGCAACGAGGCCGACGGGTGGCAATTCCGCACGACGCTGGCGATTTGCCAGGGCGACTACGAATTCGCGCCGACCGGGTGGAAACGACAGCGCGAGCTGGCGGAAATGCAGGGCAGCCAGACGCTCATGTGCTACTCACTGCTCGACGAAACCGATACGTGGCTTGGAAAAGGCGACATCGAACAGGCAGCGCGCGCCCTCGAGGCGGCGTTGAAGATCGAAACACCGGTTACGGACCGGGGCACGCCGATTGACAAGGCCCGATCCACCGCGATGACGAGGCTCCGGCAGGGACGCGACGAAGAGGCGATGCGCGCGGCCGACGTGGTGTTCGACGGACTGAAGCGACAGGCGATGGGGTATCAGTGGGCCGATGACTACTGCGAGGCAATCAACGTCTACCTTGCGCTGCTCGATGGTGGCGGTGACGTAGCCAGAGCGCACAAGCAATCACTCGAGCAACGCGTGAGCACGGGCGTGAAGCGCGCCATGAGTTTCTCGCGAATCTTCCGAAACGTGCATCCCCGCGCGTGGGTGTTGCGCGGCCAGTGGCTGCGCTATCTCGGGAAAGCCGGCGACGCGCGCGCGGCATTCCTCAAGGCCTTGGCGGCCGGCGAGGTGCTGGACATGCCGTTCGAGCAGGCGCGCGCGCGACTCGAGTTGGCGCGCGACGCGCGCGGGAGCGAGCGCGAACAGCTCGTCGACGCCGCGGATCCGGTGTTCACGAAGTTGGGCGCCCTGCACTACCGCGGCGAACTGCGCGCGCTACGGGCAGACTAGACGCCGACTCGCGCGCGAAGTTGTTGAAAGCGCGGGTGCGCGTGCATCGGCGTGTACGACGGCCGCGTTCCGATGAACACGATCTCCGGTTCTCGCGCTTCCGCCGCGCGCACCACCTCGTCCACCGCCGCATCGATCTCGCCGAGCGACGCCCGGACGCGCGCGGTGAGACACAGCGGCACGTGGCGCTCGCTCCGCATCGACTCGAGTTGGCCGAGTAGCGCCCGTGCGTCGGCTTCGGCGCCACGGCGCGCGCGTACGAGCGCCAGACTGGCGAGCATCTCGGGTGTTCCGGTGCCGCCGGCCCGCTCGATCGCCGAGCGCAACATTCTCTCGGCTTCTTCGACTTCGTTGGCGTCACGCAGCATGACGCCCATGAAGTAGTAGGTCATGAGGAAATTCGGATCGACCTGGAGCGCGAGCCGCAACGCGTCGATCGCCCCCGGCGTGTCGCCCGACAAATGGTGCACAATGGCGACGCTCGTCATCATCACCATCGACAGCGGGTCGAGCGCGCGGGCTCGTTCGATCGCGGCGCGCGCCTCGGCGAAGCGACGGCGCGGGATGAGAGAATTGATCGCCCGCCACTGGAACGCCGTCGGGTAGCGCGGGCTGAGCGCGGCCGCGCGCAGAAACGCGTCCTCGGACCCGTTCCAATCCCAGTCGTACAGGGCGCGCACTACGCCCAGGCTGGCGTGTGCTTCGCCGAGCGACGGGTTGATTTCCAGGGCGCGCTCCGCGGCCGCACGGGCTCGCGGCATGACGTCGCTCGCCGGCCGCGTGCCGTAGATGCCGAGGACGACCAACGCGTCGGCCAAACCGGCGTGTGCGAGCGCGAACTCCGGATCCTGATGAGTGGCCTGCTCGAAGAACCCGGCGGCTGCGTCCAGATCGCGCTCGGTACGCTTGGCGAGGGCAAAGCGTCCGCGCAGATACAGCTCGTACACCGGCGCGGCAACGCGCTCTTGGGTGTGCGTCGTCGCCGATACGAACAGCGTCGCCGAGAGTGCCTCTGCGATCGCCTTGGCGATATCGTCCTGGATCTCGAACACGTCGTCGAACGAGCGGTCGATCCGGTCGGACCACAGCTGGAATCCGCTTCGCGCGTCGACCAGCTGCGCCGCGACGCGGAGCCGCTGACCGGCGCGCCGTACGCTGCCGTCGAGCACATTGGTCACGCCGAGCTTCTCAGCGATCTCGCGCACGTCCTCGCGGCGGTTCTTGAACGCGAACGACGACGTACGCGCAGCAACGCGAATCGTGCGCAGCCGGCTGAGCGCCGTCATGATCTCCTCGGTGATGCCGTCCGAGAGAAACTCGTTTTCCGGGTCGCCGCTGAGATTCGTGAACGGGAGCACCGCGAGCGAAGGCATCGCCGGATCCCCCGTCGTGAGCGGTGACGGAGCGGATATCGCGGCGCCCGGAGCCAGCGTGCCGAACGTGGATGCCGTCAGTGTCGGGTCTTTGCCCAGAAGCGCGCGGGCAAACGCGTTCGCGCTCGCGGGCCGGTCGGACGGCTCGAACGCGAGGGCAGCGGCGAGGGCGGCGTCGATGTGCGGCGGAACCGTTGGGGCGGCGGTCGTCACACGCGGCGCAGCTTGGGTGAAACGCAGCGCGATCAACGCTCGGGCCGAATCCGCCGCGAACGGCAACGTCCCGGAGACCATCTCGAACAGCATCGTGCCCAGGGAGTAGATGTCGGAGCGATGATCGACTTCGTCGCTGCCGGTGGCCTGTTCGGGGCTCATGTACGCCGGCGTCCCGACGACGAACCCCGATGACGTGACCGGCGAATCACCCACGATGTTCGAAAGCGCGCGCGCGATCCCGAAGTCGGCGACCACGGCGTGCCCGCCGAGCAGCAGAATGTTTTCGGGCTTGATGTCCCGGTGTACGATGCCGGCCGCATGCGCGTAGGCCAGCGCGTCGGCGATTTCGACGATCAGTCCGACCGCCTCGTCAATGGGCATCGGACGTGCGCGGTCGAGCCGCGAACGCAGCGACTCCCCCTGCACGAACGGCATGACGTAGTACGGCGTCGCGTCGACGTTCCCCGAATCGAGGAGGGGGATGATGTTCGGGTGCGTGAGCCGGGCCGCAACGCGGATCTCGCGCAAAAAGCGCGTCGCGCCGTCGGTCCCGTGGAGCTCACTGCGCAGCACCTTGATCGCGACTTCACGATCGTGCTTGGCGTCGTGCGCGAGGTAGACGACCGCGGTGCCGCCAACGCCGAGGAGTCGCTCGACTCGGTAGGCCGGCGCGAACGCCTCCTTGAAGTAGTCGAGCGAAAAGGCTTCGTCGCCGTGAGTGCTGCTCGCCATGTCGCGGTGAATTGGCGCATTGCGCCGCGTTTTGGCAAGCTACGATGCGAGGCTTTACGGTTGGCTTCTCGCGCGTTGCCTACGTCCTGCGCGTGAGGCGTAATCGCGGGATGGAACACGCGGACACGACCCGGGCATGCGCCGACACTACGCGGAGAGCCGATCGAGACCGCTGCACCACGAGCCCAGCTTGTTTTTGCGAACCGCCGCTCAGGAGGCTACGAGAAACCTCCGGAGCGGCGGCCCCGTTAATCTCCGGCTCGTTGCGATGAAATTCTCAAAGCCACGCCGCGTTGTGCCGCGCGTGCCCGCGGCGTGTCCGCGGCAGTTCAACCATACGACTCCGGCCGGGGCACCAAGCCCTGAGCTCGCGCGATCAAATCCTACTCGTCGCCTTTCTCATTACCGAGAAAGATCTTCGGATCAACCTCAGCTGGCCGGATATTCGTGATCTGAGCCTACATCAACGCGGCCGATAGCGGATGGCTTCCGTGACGTGTTGGTCGGAAATGCGCTTACTCTCCGCGAGGTCGGCGATAGTTCGTGCGACGCGCAGCACGCGATCGAAGCCTCGCGCCGACAATTTCAGCGTTTCAGCCGCTGAAGAGAGCACCGCCCTCGCGGCCTGATCGACGTCATGCCACAAGAGTCGCCGTGGCGCAGTCGCGTTGGCGCGAGTGCCGTTGTACGCGGCGTAACGCTCACGCTGCACCTCGCGCGCGCTTTCGACGCGGGACCGAATCACGCACGAGGATTCGCCATGTCTCACCAGACCGAGTGACTCGATCGGCACCGGCGTCAGGGTCACATGCATGTCGATGCGATCGACGAGCGGGCCCGACAGCTTCGCGCGGTATCGGGTCGTCTCCAACTCCGAGCACACGCACATGCGGCGTGGATCGCCGGCATGACCGCATGGACAGGGGTTCATCGCGGCGACGAGTGAAAAGCGGGCCGGGAACGCGACACTGAGCGCGGCACGCGAGATCACAACGCGGCCGTCTTCCAACGGCTGGCGCAGCGCCTCGAGCGCCGCGCGCGGGAACTCGAGCAACTCGTCGAGAAAAAGGACGCCGTTGTGCGCTAGACTCACTTCACCAGGCCGCGGGGACCCGCCGCCACCCACGAGGCCCGCCGACGAGATCGAGTGATGCGGCGCCCGAAAAGGGCGGCTCGCGACGCACGCGCCCGACCCCTGGAGCAGGCCGGCGACTGAGTGAATTGCCGTGACCTCCAGAGCCTCCTCTTCGGTGAGCGCCGGCAGAATCGACGGCAGACGGCGGGCAAGCATCGTCTTTCCGGCACCGGGCGGGCCGACGAGGAGACACGCGTGCGCTCCGGCTGCCGCGATCTCGAGCGCGCGTTTGGCGCTTTCCTGTCCGACGACGTCGGCGAAGTCCGCTTCGTCATCAGCGGGAGCCGCGGCCGACTGGCCCTTCACGAGCGGGAGCGAGTCTCGGCCGAGTGCGTCGACCAGATCGCGCAGCGTCGGCGGCGCGGCAAGCGGGAGCGAGCGAACGAGCGACGCCTCGTTCACGTTCGCTGGCGGAAGCACGAACGTGGGAGCGTCGGTCGCGATGTGCCGCGCGACCGACAAGACGCCCCGCACTCCGCGAATCGCCCCGTCCAATCCAAGCTCGCCCAGGAACACGGCGTTGCTCACGGAAGCCGCATCGAGCTGGCCTACGGCGACGAGCAGGCCGATCGCGATGGGCAGATCGAATCCAGTGCCGACCTTTCGTGAATCGCCGGGCGAAAGACTGACGGTGATGCGTCGCGCAGGAATCTCGAACCCCGAATTCGTCAGCGCGGCGACAACCCGCTCGCGACTCTCCTTCACCTCGCCGGCCGGCAGACCGACGATCGTCCAATGCGGTAATCCGGCCGCGACGTCCACCTCGACGCAGATGTCGTAAGCGTCGACCCCGACGACGGCGGCGGATCGGATAGCGGCGAGCACGACAGAGATTACGACGACCGCCCCAACGCCCGGCACCATGACATTGCTCATCTAAACAAATCGTTCTGGACGCGAGCATTGACAATCTCCAATTGCCTCAGTTGACCCCGGTGCTGTGGCACGCGTGCGATACTTGACGCCCGGTACGTGGGGTTGAATGCTGAGCCTCATGACCGGCACCCCTCCTCCTCCACCCACCGTCCGCCGCGGCCCTTCGTCCACATGGGCCGTCGTTGCGCTCGTCGCCGGCCTCGCCCTCGGCTTTCTCGGGCACAGCTCGGGATGGTCGGGCTTTGACGTCCTTGCCGGAGCGCTCAAGCCGATCGGGCAACTCTGGATCTCGGCGCTCCTGCTGCTCGTCCTGCCGCTCGTCGTCACGACCACGTTGGCTTCGATTACCGGCATGCCGCGGGGAGAATCCGCCGGAGGACTTGGCGCACGCGCACTAGTCACTTTCGTCGCGGCGTTGGCGATCAGCGGAGTGATGACCGTCGGCATAGGACGCGTGATCGTCGAACAATGGCCCGTGAACACCGACGCCGTTGCCGCCGTCACCGCCGCTACGCCCGTGCCCGACGCTGCGCGGCAGGTGGCCGCAGCGCCGCCGAACACGAGCCTCGCCGAATGGGTTGGCGGCCTCCTTCCACAGAATCTTTTCGAGGCGGCTCGGCGTGGCGACATGCTGCCGGTGCTTCTGTTCGCGCTCTTTATCGGGATCGCGATCACGCAACTGCCGGATGAGCACCGCGAGCCACTCACCAAGCTCTCGAACGCCGCCGCGGCGGCGATGCTGACCGGCATCCGATGGATCCTGTGGTTTGTCCCCGGTGGGGTCTTCATCTTCACCTACCTATTTGTCCTGGGGGCCGGGGGAGTTGCCGCCGGTGTGGTCGCCGGGTTCATCGTCTTCGTTTCGGCGATGCTGCTGGTGTTCGTGGCGCTCTGGTATCCGGTGGCCATCGTGTTCGGGCGCACGTCGCTGCGCGAGTTCCAGCGTGCGGTGGCGCCCGCACAGCTCGTGGGACTGAGCACCAGCTCGTCGATCGCTTCGTTGCCGGCGCTCATCGACGGGGCTCGCGCGGGACTCCGCCTCCCGGAATCGTCGACGGGGTTCGTGCTTCCACTGGCCACGTCGCTCTTCAAGGCGAACCGCACCATCTCGAGCACCGCGAAGCTGCTCTTCCTCGCGCACATTTACGGCATTCCGCTGAGCGCCGGAACGCTCGCCTCGTTCCTGCTCACCGTACTGGTGCTGAGCTTCAGTACGGTCGGCCTGCCGGGAGGCGCCTCGGCGTTCAAAACAGCGCCGGCGTACCTCGCCGCTGGAATCCCCATCGAGGCGCTCGTGATCACCGAGGCCGCCGAGACGATCCCCGATCTCTTCAAAACACTGCTGAACGTTACGGCGAACATGAGCGTGGCCGTGCTGCTTTCACGCGGCGTCAGGGCCGTTTCGGTCCGCTCCGCCGCGGTCACCGATCCGCGCATCGCCGACGCGACGTGAAACAGTCGCTGGCGCTGCCGTTTCGTCTTCTGCGAGACGAACCGCGGCTAGTTGCCCGCTTCGCCATCGGCTCATTGGGCCGGTCGGCGCTGACGGCGGGAACGATCCTGCTGATCCGCGATTTCCTCGGCGGCGCGCTCGCCACCCGCTCAGCCCACGCGACGGCGCATCCGGCCGGGTTATGGACCGTCGTCGTTCTACTCTTCGTCGCATTCCTCGGTGCGGCGCTCTTGACGTACGACACGCGCGTCACCGAGCAACGAATCGTAAAAGTCATCGAGCTGGGGACGATGGAGCGACTCATCCAACAGCTCCTCGGTCTCTCAGTAGGATTCTTTGATCGGAGAACGCACGGGGACCTGATTCAGTCGGTCCGTCAGGACGTCACCCAACTGCGAATGGTGACGCTCGCCGTCGCGAACCTGGGCCTGGAGGCGGTGCAGGCGGCGGGGCTGCTAGTCGCCGCCATCGTCCTCAGTCCCGCGCTCGCGCTCTGGGCGTTCGTGCTCCTGCCGCTGGCAGCGGCGCCGATCTTCTTTGTCGCCCGACGTACGCTGGCCCTCGCCTTCGGCGTGCGACGCAAGGGTGTCGTTCTGTTCGACGTGATCCTCCAGCTCCTGCATGGCATCCGCATCATCAAGATCTACCAGGGCGAAGAGATCGAAGCCGATAGGACGATAGGGCGTGCGCGCAGCTACTTCGACGAGGTGATCGCGATGGAGCGCGTGCGCGCGCTCGCCGGCGTTGTCCTCGCGACCTTGGGCGGGTTGAGCTTCATCGCGGTCATCGTCGTCGGCGGACTTCAGGTGATGCGCGGATCGTTAGGCTGGCCGGAGCTGCTCGCGTTCCTCATGGCGGTGAGGGCGGCGCACGGCCCGCTCAACAACGTCAACACCAATTATCTGGAAATTCAGCGGTATGGCGCGGCGGTTGAGCATCTCGACTCACTGCTGAACGAGCGCCCGGAGATCCACGACCGACCCGGAGCCAAGCCGCTCCTCGCCGGACCTGCCGTCATAACTGGAGAGGATCTGCGATTCGCCATCGGCGACACGGTGGTGCTCGACGGAGTCTCGTTCCACGTGCGCGCCGGCGAGACGCTCGGCATCGCCGGGCCATCCGGCGCCGGAAAAACCACGCTGCTCAACCTCGTCGCGCGCTTTTACGATCCCGCGGCGGGCGCGGTGCGCTTCGACGGCGTCGATCTTCGCGACCTGCGGCTGCAAGACGTGCACTCGCGCATCGCCATCGTTACTCAGGATCCGTTCCTTTTCTCCACAACCATCAGAGAGAACATCCGCTGCGGCCGTCCCGCGGCCACGGACGACGAGATCGAGGACGCCGCGCGCGCCGCCGGAATTCACGATGAGATCGTGGCGATGCCGGACGCCTATGAAACCATCGTCGGGCACGGTGGGCGAACACTGTCGCGAGGCGAAGCACAGCGCGTCAACATCGCGCGCGCGATCCTGAAGAACGCGGAGATTCTGCTGCTCGATGAAGCGACATCCAGTCTCGACTCGTACTCCGAGGCCCTCGTGCAGCGAGCAATCGACCGGCTTTCGCGCGGCCGCCTGGTACTCTCCGTCGCGCACCGCCTATCGACACTGCGCAACGCTTCGCGGATTCTCGTACTCGAGGGTGGACGTCCCGTCGGACTGGGCACGACCGTGGAGCTCCTCGGCGGCTGCGCGACCTTCCAGCGCCTATGGAATGCCCAATCGTCCGGCGCGGCGCCGTTCGGCGCTCCGAGCGTGGGCGGAGCGGCGCTGCCTGAAGATGGCATGCACGGGGCGTACGCGTGATCCACTTCGTGACTACGCCGGAGGAGACCTTCACGGCGCGCGACTATCTCTCGATACGCGGCGCCGCGCTCGCCACGCGGTTTCGTATCGTGGAGTACGAACGCCTGGCCGAGTGGACGCGCCTCGAACGGGGAACCTACGTACTGTCGGCGCTCGACCAGTTGTCGCCGGGAATGCTGCGCCTCGTCGAGACACTCGTCGGCCAGCTCGATGGATCAGACGGTGTGCGTTTCGTGAATCACCCGACGCGGACGATGCGTCGCTTCACGCTGCTGCAAACGCTTTCCCGTCTCGGACGAAACGACTTCCGCGCCGAGCGAATCACGCGCGATCATCGAGCGCTGCGCTTTCCGGTGTTCCTGCGATCGGAACGCGACCACGGAGGTCCGCTCTCGCCGCTGTTGCACACGCCGCGCGACGTCGACACCGCGATTGTCCGCGCGCTTGCCCGAGGCTTTCGTCTGGACGAATTGCTTGCGATCGAGTTCTGCGACACCGCCGACGCCTCCGGCATCGTGCGCAAATATGGCGCTTTCATCGTTGGCGATCGGGTGATACCAAAGAATGTTGCGATCAGCCGCGATTGGATGATCAAGCGGCAAGGCACCGAGGACGGGCCGGAGTTCATCGAGGAGAATGTCGCATACGTTCTCTCCAACCCACACCGCGAGGCGCTCGCGGAGATCTTCCAGCTCGCCGGGGTTGGGTACGGACGCATCGACTACGCCGTCAAGGATGGCCGCATCCAGACGTGGGAAATCAACATGACGCCGACGATCGGCCAGGGGATCGGCAGATCGAGTGGTCATCTCCCGGAAGCGTTGCAGCGCCGACGGGCCGTTGCGCGAGACCACTTCTACGTCGCCTTTCAAGAGGCGTGGGAGCGTATCGATTCGATACCGGTCGGGCCGCCCATTCCCATCACGCTCGACGCCCGACTGCGCCGGGATGCGCTCGCGCGCGTGGAACAACGCGGGCTGATCGGGCGGGTGCGGGCGACGCTTGGGCCCCTCGATCGAATCGTGAAGCCCCTGGGCGTGCGCGCCTTGCCCTTGCTGGCGGCGCTCACGAAGCGCGCGTCGCGCCGAGGTGCGGATTAGCTCAGTTTCCGACGGCAATTTCTTGAATTAGGGTCAGACCCTATTTCGCATTCTCTAAATAGGGTCTGACCCCAATTCGGGGTTGGTTCGGCCGTCCTGGCTGGAAATGGCGGCGGACCTTAGTATTGCGACTATGCGCTCACGAGCATTTGCGGCACCTTTGGCTTTGCTGTTGTCGCTCGGGGTCGGCGCCACAATGTTTGCCGCCGAGCGGGGGAATGGGACGCGTCGCGCCGCCGACTTCGACGCCCGCGGTGCGGCGAATTACCTGGATTCGCGAATCACGTGGTGGCGCGGATGGCAAACCGCGCGACGGGATCACGGGACGTATTGCGTGAGCTGCCACACGGCCCTTCCCTTCGCCCTCGCGCGACCGGCGCTGCGATCAGCGCTCGGCGAATCGCAGCCGAGCGAAGGTGAACGGAAGGTCGTCGAGGACGTGGTCACGCGTGTTCGGCTGTGGAGAGAGGTCGAGCCGTTCTATCCCGACCAAACCGTCGGCTTGCCGAAAACGAGCGAGTCGCGCGGCACCGAGTCGGTATTGAATGCGCTCATTCTCTCTCGACGCGACGCCGCAACCGCCGTCGTGAGCGACGACCTGCGCCAAGCCTTCTCCAACATGTGGGCGCTGCAATTCCGAAGCGGTGATCTCAAAGGCGCGTGGGCGTGGCTCAACTTCAAGTACGAACCCTGGGAGTCCACCGGCTCGCCGTATTTCGGGGCGACGCTCGCGGCGATCGCCGTTGGTGGTGCTCCCGGCGGGTATGCGTCGGATTCGGCGATCCGCGATCGCGTCGAGGCATTGAAGGCGTTCCTGCAACACAACGCCGACACGACGCATCTGCTCAATCGCGCCATGGCATTGTGGGCGTCGGATGTGCTTCCGGGCATGCTGTCATCTGCGCAGCGCCAATCGATCGTCGACGCCATCGTCGCGGCGCAGCGACCCGACGGTGGATGGGCCACGGCGGCACTCGGTCCGTGGAAGCGGCGAGACGCGACGCCGCTCGATTCAGCGAGCGACGGCTATGCCACGGCGTTGGCCGTGATCGCGCTTCAGCGTGGCGGCATGACGCGCGACGACCACCACGTCAGCAGCGGCGTGACGTGGCTCATCCAACATCAGGAGCAAGCGGGAATGTGGCGCGCCTCGTCGGTCAACAAGAATCGCGACCCGGCGAGCGACGTCGGCAAGTTCATGTCCGACGCCGCCACAGCCTACGCGATCATCGCGCTGAACGGCCTGCGCTGAGCTGATCGGTCCTCAGGCGCGACCAAGCCAACGCATCGCCCCGGAGACGTCGGCGGCGACGAACGTGCAGGCGCTGAGTGAGCCGGGCAGCTGCTCGACGAACGTGTGGGCGGCCACCTGGCTTGCCTCGTCCCGAGCGATCAAGGCGACTTTCCGCGGCCGCCGTCGGACGCTCGACACGAAGAGCTCGCGGAACACCCGATCGAGCTCCATGGACTGATCGAGGTTTTCGAGCTGCCCACAGTCGACACATATACGGGAGCCGGCCGCGAGCCGGTCGTCCTCGAGCACGGTCGTGAGGGCTTCGCCGAGCGCGACGAGATCGGGCGCGGCGAGAGAGTCGACGAAGGCGATGCCGAGCTGCGTGTTGATGTCGTAGACCATCGAGTGGAGTCCGCCGGGCTGGGGGGGGGTGGCCAGGAAACCGTGGGGACGCGCGAGGTGGGGATCTGCGGCGGCGCAATCCTTTCACCGACCCCATCAGCTTGGCAATAGCGAGGTTGCGCTGATGTTCGGCGTGACTACCGCGTGAGGTTTGGCGCTCGATTGTGAGGGCGGTGTGAGCGTCTGTCGTCGCCGCTGACGCGCCCTCGGCAGCACTTGCCGAGGTGTTTTGCGAATGCGAGCGCCGACCTGCGTCCGCCGAAATGCTTTGGCTGAACGAATAGTTTGACGAAGCTAACTATTCGCGTAGTTTCCAGGCATGCGTCTTCGCTCAGACGTCGCCCAAGTCTTTCGCGACTACCCTCGGATCTACTTCGCTTGCCATCGTCGGCACGTCCGCGATCCGCACTCCGCGGCGCTCGTCAGCGGGCGACAGGTGAGCATCATGGACCATCTCGACGCCGAGTCGCCGACGATGCTCACCGATCTGGCCGAGCACATGGGGGTGACTCCGGCCACGATGTCGATCGCGGTGGGCCGGCTGGTCGAGCAGGGGTACGTGACTCGGGTCCTCGACCCGGTGGACCGACGGAAAGTCCAGCTCCGGCTTACGGACGCCGGCGTGCGCATTTGCGCGGCGAACTCGGTGCTCGAGCCAAACCTCGTGGAGCAGATGCTCGACCACCTACCGCCGGCCGACCGCCGAGCCGCGTTGCACGGCCTTGCCCTACTCGGCAAAGCCGCCGTCGCGTCGCAGCAGTCACGTACTAAGGCGCTGCGGCGGACACGGCGGACGGCGTCCTAGTCCACACTTTCCATTCGTATCCATGAAATGGATCGTCATTGTCGCCGGCACGTTGGTCGCCCTGATCGCGCTTGTCGCGCTGATCGGCGTGATGCTTCCGCGTGACCATGTAGCATCCGTGACCGCCCGCATCGCGGCCAAGCCTGCCGACGTGTGGTCTACGATCACCACCCCGGCGGACTTTCCGTCGTGGCGAAGCGATGTGACGCGCGTCGAGCTTCTTCCCGCGTCGCCCACGGGTCTGTCCTGGCGCGAACACGGCAGTCATGGCGCAATCACCTTCGCGGTCGAGGCGTGGGAGCCGCCGAGGCGATTCGTCGCGCGCATCGCCGACAAGGGACTGCCGTTCGGCGGAGCGTGGGAGTATCGCGTAGAACCCGACGGCGAATCGGCCACTCGAGTGACCATCACCGAACGTGGCTCGATCTACAACCCGATCTTTCGGTTCGTCTCGAGATTCTTCATGGGGTACACGGGCAGCTTGAAGTCCTATCTGAATGCGTTGGCTCGCCGGTTGGGTGGTGAGACGACGCCGACTGAAGTCGTCGTGGAGCGAGATTCCAATGGGATATGAGACAAAGTGCCGCGTCCAAGTGGACGACGGCTCGGGTAAGCCACGAACCGCGGATGCAACGGTCCTGCTCGAGACCGACGAACTGATCGTACGCGGCGACGCGCGGGTGAAGGTATCGCGGCGCGACATTCAGAGCGTGACCCGACGCGGCGGCGTCGTTACGGTGACCGCGCCTGGCGCGAGCGTCAAACTCACACTCGGCGAACCGGCCGCGTCGAGGTGGGAGCAAAAGCTCAAAGAGCCGCCGAAGCGGCTGATCGACAAACTCGACGTGAAACCGGACGCCAAGGTCTGGTTGCTCGAGCTGTCATCGCCTGAGCTCGAGGCGCAGATCGAGGAGCGAACGGCCAATGTCGCGCGCGGTAAATCAGCTCGCGAGTGCGACGTGGTCTTCGTCGGCGTCGAGCGCGACACCCAATTGTCGCGCATCGAACGCGCGATGGACGCCATGCTCGACGGCGGCGCGATCTGGGTGATCCATCCCAAAGGCCAAACCGGCGTGGCGGACACCACTATCTTTGAGAAAGCGCAGGCGTTGAACCTGGCCTATACGAAAGTGGCAAGAGTGTCGGACACGCACACCGCCGAGAAACTCGTCCGTCCGCGCGCGTCGCGCGGCAAGGCGCGTTGACGTGAGCGACGGCTCGGCGCTGCTCCTCTACGACGGTACGTGCGGCTTCTGCGCGGAGAGCGTACAGTTCGTACTCAAACACGACCGCAGGCGCCGCACCCTTCGCTTCTCGAGCCTGCAGGGACCGACGGCGCTCGACATTCGCGCGCGCCACCCCGAGCTGGACGTCGTGGATTCGGTGATCTGGTTCGAGCCGGGCGACAACGCGCAGCCGGAGATGGTGCTGACCAAATCCTCGGCCGTACTGCGGGTTCTCCGGTACCTCGGCGGTGTGTGGCGTCCGCTGGGAGTACTTGCCGCAATCGTCCCGCGCGCTGTACGCGACGCCGTGTACGATCTCGTCGCGCGACACCGGCACCGATTGGTTCGTGGCGGTCCGGCGTGCGTCGTGCCGACTCCGGAAGAGCGGAACCGCTTCCTCGACTAGCGAACCGGCCGAGAGTCGGGCGCGGCCAGGAAATCGCGCACCGCATTGAAGACGCGATCGGCGTGGCTGACGAAGATCCAGTGGTGGCCGCCGTGGATCTCGACAACGCGTGAGCGCGGAACTTCGCGCTTGAATTGCTCGCGCAGCGGCCGCTCGGCGGTCTCCATCCCCCGCACGAGATCCTGATATCCCGCGGCGTTCGCGCTGTCGCTTCGCTGCCACGGCTCGAGCTGCGACACCGAATCGGCGATCGCGTAGATGGCCAACGCCGGCACGCGGACCGCGGAGTAGTTCGGCCGCTCCGGCTCGATCGACTGATACGCGACGGTGATCTGTTCTTCCCATCCGTCGTAGCGATAGCGCGTTCGAATGTCCGATTCGGGGATTTTCACCCCGCGCGTGCGGTGCACGAAGTCGACGTACGCCTCGGGCGTCGCGGTGTCCGCCGCCAGCGGCATCGGCGGACCGGGCACGTTCGGCGGCGTCTGGAAAACCTCCTGGATCGCCGAATCGGCCGCTATTCGATCGTAGGCCGCGTCGAGATACACCAGACTCGTGACGCGATCGGGGTACGTGGCGGCGAACCGCGTCATCTCCTCGCCGGCAATCGAGTGTCCGATGAGTGTGACCTTGCCAAGTTGGAGCCGGTCGATCGCCTGTCGGATGTCCTCGACGAGTCGCGGAATATCGTAGCCGGTCGTCGGATGATCGGATTCGCCGAAACCGCGACGCGTCAGCGCGACGACGTGATACTGGTCGGTGAAGCGTGGCGCGAAATCGTCGAAGGCGTGCGCGGTGTTGCCCAGCCCGGGCAGAAACAGCAAGGTCGGTCCGCGGCCGCCGAAGTCGAGATAGTGCAGCCGGACACCGCGTTCGACGGTGACCATGCCGGCCGTGTGCTTTGCCCCGTCGCGCCACAGGTCAGCCTGTTGGCGAACGGCTTGCGCGCCGCCGCGGCTCGGCCACGCCGGTAGGGCGAGCGTGGCACACGCCGCCACGCCCACGCGCGTCAGCACGCTACGGTACCACCCTGGCACCGCTCGACAGCTCCTTGACCAGCCGGTAGAGGAAATCCTGGCTGTCATAGTAAGACTTGATGAGAACTCGCTCATCGCGGCCGTGCGCGCGATTGTCGTTCGGATCACCGAACAGGCCGGAGATGCCGTATCCGGGAATGCCGATGGCGCGCAGGTATTTGCTGTCCGTCGCGCCGGTGCCCATGGTCGGGATGACGAGAACGTTCGGGCCGAACATCTCGCGTGTGAGCTTTTCGACCGGCTGCATGATCTCCGGCGAGAGCGGCGACGGTGCCGCGTGTTCCATCGCCGGGCCGCGCGAGACCTGGACGCCGGTATCGTTCGCCGCCGCGATGAGGCCCGCGCGTACATCGGCCGGATCGTGTCCCGGTGCCATCCGGCAGTTGACGTTGGCCGTCGCCGCCTGCGGAAGGGCATTGCGGGCATGCCCACCCGAAAGCATGGTCGCCACGCAGGTCGTGCGCAGCATCGAGCGGTAGCGCGGATCGCGTGACAACGTCGCCGACGCCTTGGCGTCGCTCTGATTCTTGACAATGGCGCGCATCGCCGCGGCCATCTCCGGCGTCTCGATCTCCGCCGTCTTGGTGAAGAACGCCTTGGTTACTTCGTTCAACATCACCGGGAACTGATACTTCCCGATGTGCGTCAACGCTTCGGCGAGCTGGTAGATCGCGTTGTCGTCGCGCGGGACCGACGAGTGGCCACCGCGATTCGACGTCGAGACCGTGAAGTTGGCCGACACCTTCTCCGCGGCGCCGATCGAGTTGATAAACGGCTTCCCGTCGCGGAGCGAGCCGCCGCCGCCTTCGTTGAGCGCGTACGCGGCGTCGATTAGTTCCTTATGGTTGGCGATCAACCAGCGAACGCCGTTCGAGCCGCCGCCCTCCTCGTCCGCAGTCAACGCCAGAATGATGTCGCGATCCGGGACGTAGCCTTCCTTCTTGAAGCGAATCAGGTTGGCGATGAAGATCGAGCCCATCGCCTTGTCGTCGCCCGTGCCGCGTCCGTAGTAGTAGCCGTCGCGCTCGGTGAACTTGAACGGGTCGATGTCCGGCGACCAATCGCTCTTGAGCGCCTGCACCACGTCGAGGTGGGCGAGTAGCAGCAACGGCTTTCTCGCGCCCCCGCCGCTGCCATGGTAGCGAACGACGATGTTTCCCTTGTCGGGCCGCGGACCGCCCTGGAAGATGTCGGCGTCGGGGAATCCGGCATCGCGCAACCGCTTGGCGACCGCGTTGGCGGCGACGGTCGTGCTCCCGACGGAGTCCGCCGTATTGATCTCGACCAGCTCTTTGTAGATGTCGTGGGCGAGCTGCTGTTCCGGGCGTAGCGCGCTAGCCTGGGTTTGCGCAGCGAGCAGGGCGGGAAGCGCGGCCGTGGCGATGGCCGAAACGACGAAACGCATCAGTGGACTCCGACCGTAGCGGGGACGTCGCGAATTTTGACGCAGGAACGCGATCGTCGCCAGCCCGGAGTCCCCCGCTGCTCAGCCTGCCCCGATCCGCTTCCGAATCTCTTTTGCGCCCGCCGACACCCCGAGGCCCACGCCAACGCCGAACAGCAACGCCGTTCCAGTCCCGACCAACGGGAGGATCCACACGATCGGTGTCGCGACGAGAGCGGCGCCGAGCCCCGCGAGGAGCGGAACAAACGCCTTATGAACGCCGTCCACGAAACGCAGCTTGTTCTGCGTGAACTGGCGGGCCTGCCAATAGCCGAACATCGATGAGGCGATGGCGATGGCGAGACCGAGCATCGAGCCGAATAGACGGATCACGGGATTTCTCCTGACACGAGACATTACTGCTTGTCATCCTGAGCGAAGCGAAGGATCTATTCGACGTGACCGATAGCCAGTAAAGGACAATAGGTCCTTCGGGCGCTGCGCTCCCTCAGGATGACAGATGATCGTACGTTACCGCCCCGTCCTGGTTTCACAACCATTCGCGACATAGTTTAGGCTTGCGCCGCGATGCACTGCCGTGTCGCGCCTTCGTCAATCGCGAGCCTTTCGATGGTAACCTTGCGCGTCGTCCGTCATGACCGGGATCATTTGCTCGCTGAGTGTGTGAGCACCGTGATCCCGGCTCGCGGCGAAGTGCTTCAGCTCGACACGCTCGACGAGACCGGAGAAAAGACGAAGCCGAGCACGTTGTGGCGCGTCGTGTCCGTCACGCTGCACGTTCCCTCACTCGCCTCGTCGCCACAAACGAACGGCTCACCACTCGGCGTCCAGCAGGTCGAAGTGACCGTCTTGCCCGACGTCGCGCTCGTTCCCGAGTTCGCGGCGGCGGCGGAGAGAATCCTATCCGAGTCGAAGTTGTAACGGCGCGTGCCGAGGTGCGCGCGTGAGCGCGACCAGCGGCATGTACCGGGTAAGCTCCGAGCTGCCGGCGCATTTGCGCGACTGGCAGCTTCCACCCGGCTGGAGCTGGGGGTCGGAGGGGCTCCACACGCAACATCGCCATTACCAAGAGGTCATCGACGCCCTCGGCCGCTCGTTGTCGCTGACGAGCGCGCCCGATCCGGCGCACTACGTTTGGCTCGAGTCCGAGGCGCGCCATCTCGCGCATCGCAATCACCCGGCGATGCCGACAACGTATCACTACTGGGCATCGTTCTCGGAGAGCCGGCGAGGGCCCGGCTATCTGCGACGCTGGATCGCGGGCGAAACGCTCGCCGCGCGTCTGAGCCGAATGGGCGCGGAGGACCTCCCCGGAACGATTCGTGTCATGCGCGAGATCGGGTCGGCGTTGAATTTCCTCCACGATCTCGGCTCCGTACATGGATGCATCTCGCCGGAAACGGTCTGGACGACGCCGATGGGCCGCCTGTGGATCATCGGTTGGCAGTGGGCACTGCCGTCCAGCGACATCCCATTCGGACTAGCGCCTGATTTCCGTTTCATGCCCGTGCCGCACGAGTGGAGCGGCGGAGTGTGGACGCCGACGCCGCAGACGGATCAGTGGCAGCTGGCCGCGACCTGTTTCGCGACGCTCACCGGCGAAATGCCGCCGGCGATCGAAGCGCCGCCCATTCAACTGCTGCGGCCGGACTGTCCGCAAACCATCGCGGTGATCATCGACCGGGCGCTGAACGGAAACCCCGAGGCCCGCTATCCGACGATGGCGTCGATGCTGCGCGCGGTAGATCGCGTGGTCGGCGGCCGCACGATGACGTCGCTGGCCGGCGACGAGCCGGGTGTGCGCACCAACGAGTCGCCCGAGTCGCGCCTGCGCTGGGTGCTGGCCGATGAGTACGAGGTGCTCGCGGCGCTCGGCGCGGGCTCGTTCGGATCCGTGTGGCGCGTGCGCGATCTTACCCTGGGCCGCGAAGTCGCGCTCAAGCTGCTCCACCCGCACGTGGCGCGCGACGAGCGCATCGTCGGACGTTTTCGACGCGAAGCCAGGCTCGCCGCGCAACTCGCGCATCCGGCGATCGTTCCGATCTTCGACTGGGACAGCCGCGCCGACATCGCGTGGTACACGATGGAGCTCGCCGAGGGCGGCTCGGTGGCGGAGCTGGTGGCACGCTCCGGAGCGCGCACGCTGGTCGAGATCGCGCCGCAAGTCGATTTCATCCTCAGCGGGCTGTCGGCGGCGCACGCGGTCGGTATCGTGCACCGCGATCTCAAGCCCGAGAACGTGCTGATCGATCGGTACCATCGTTGGCGCCTGGCCGACTTCGGCATCGCGAACATCACGGGCGAAGAGACGGCGGGAGCATCCGGCACGCCCGCCTTCGCCCCTCCCGAGCAATTGCTCGGCGAGCATCAGGACGCGGCGGCGGACTGCTTCTCCATCGCGGCGATTGTCGCGTTCGCGTTGAGCGGAACGCCGCCCTTCGGCGAGAAAGACAGCGCGTCGATTCTCGCGCGCGAGCTGCGCGAAGACGTCGACCTGTCCGGGTATCCGCCAGAGATCGGCGAGTGGCTCCGTCGCGGCCTGTCGGCAAAGCCGGACGCCCGCTTCGAGGACGCGGCCGAGATGCAGGGGGCGTGGCGCGACGCAGTGCAGGTCGTCTTCGAGCGCGAGCGGCAGATCCCCTGGTGGCGGCGCTGGTTCGGCGGCGATGGCGCGGGAGTCGCATGGTCGGGAGATTCCATGCTCCCGAGCTGACGGATGCCGATCGCGACAATTAATCCGGCCACCGGGGAGCTTCTCCAAAGCTTCCCAGCACTCACCGAACGCGAGATCGACGACAAGATCGAGGCCGCCTGGCGCGCCGCGCGCGCCTGGCGCACTGCTCCGATCGCCGAGCGTGTCGCGGTCGTGCGGCGAGCGGGCGAGTTGCTCGAGGAGCGGAAGGCGGAGTACGGCCGCCTCATGACGCTCGAGATGGGGAAAACCTACAAGTCCGCCGTGGAAGAAGCAGCCAAGTGCGCGCTCGGCTGTCAATACTACGCCGACAACGCCGAGCGTTTTCTCGCGGACCAGCCGGTGGCCGCGGGCAAGGAACGGAGCTTCGTCGCGTTCGAGCCGCTCGGCGTCGTGTTGGCGGTGATGCCCTGGAATTTTCCGTTCTGGCAAGTGATTCGGTTCGCGGCGCCGGCACTCGCTGCGGGAAACGCCGGGCTGCTCAAGCATGCGTCGAACGTGCCGCAGTGCGCCCTCGCGCTGGAACAGCTCTTCGCCGAAGCGGGCGCGCCCGGCGGCGCGTTTCAAACATTGCTCATCGGCTCCGATGCCGTGGAGCGTGTGCTGGCGGATGACCGCGTCGCGGCGGCAACGCTGACCGGCAGCGAGGGCGCCGGAAGCAGCGTGGCGTCGATCGCCGGAAAGCACATCAAGAAGACGGTGCTCGAGCTGGGCGGGAGCGACCCGTTCATCGTGATGCCGAGCGCCGACGTCGATACGGCCGCCCGGACGGCGGTCACCGCCCGGGCGATCAACAACGGCCAGTCGTGCATCGCCGCGAAGCGCTTCATCGTCGCCGATTCGATCGCTGATCGTTTCACGCGCGCGTTCGTGGACGCAATGCGGGGACTCGTCGTCGGCGATCCGATGGACGAGCGCACGAACGTCGGACCACTGGCCACGAAGCAGATTCGCGACGACCTACACTCGCAGGTCGAGCGATCGGTGGCATGCGGAGCGACGGTACTCACCGGGGGCCACGCGTGCGACGGCCCCGGCTACTACTACGAGCCGACGGTGCTTGGCAACGTCACGCCGGCGATGCCGGCATTTCGCGAAGAAACATTCGGGCCTCTTGCCGTCGTCGCCCGCGCCAAGGATGCCGACGACGCCATCGAGCTGGCCAATCAGTCGCGGCTTGGGCTGGGATCGGCCGTCTGGACGCGCGAGCCCGCGGAGATCGAGCGATTCATTCGATCGCTCGACGCGGGAAGCGTTTTCGTGAACGGCATGGTCGCTTCCGATCCGCGTTTTCCGTTCGGCGGTGTCAAGAAGTCGGGTTACGGCCGTGAGCTGAGCGCGTTCGGCATGCACGAATTCGTGAACATCAAGACGGTGCGGATCTTCGGCGAGAGCACGTCGGAAGGCTCACTCACCGAGTAGAGCGGAGCCGTCACCCGCCGGCCAGCTCGATCGTAACGGTGGCTCCCTGACCCGGCTCGCTCTCGACGACGATCGACCCGCCCCAACCTTCGACGAGCTGCCGACTGATGGCGAGCCCGAGGCCGCTCCCGCTCGTGCGCGTCGAGAAATGCGGCTCGAAGATGCGCGGCAGGACGTCCGCGGGGATGCCGTGCCCGTTGTCCTGGACCGTGATGCCGACACGGCGCGATCCGTCGTCGCCCACGCCGCCCCTGACGTGAACGGCGACATGCGACGCACCCGCGTGCCGCGCGTTTTCGAGGACGTTCAGTAAGACTTCTTTGAACTCGTCGGCGCGCGCCATCGCCACAACCGGCGCGTCGGTTCCCTCCTCGACCCACGCCGGTCCCTTCTCTTCGCCCATCCGCTCGAGGGCGACGACGTCGCGCACAAGTGCCGCGACATCGACGGCGGCAGCGCGAGCGCGCTCGTCCGGAGCCGCCCCGTAACGACTGAACGCGCGCGCAATCTCGTCGAGCCGATCGATCTCGGCGAGGATCTGATTCACATTCTGGTCGAGCACGCGATCGAAATCGATTCGCGCGTCGGCGCGCGCGCGCTTGAGATGCTGAACGCCGAGGCGGATTGGCGTCAGCGGGTTCTTGATCTCGTGGGCGACCTGGCGCGCCATCTCGCCCCACGCGAGGACGCGCTGCGCCCGCGCGAGCTCGGTCACGTCGTCGATCGTAACGACGGCGCCGCCACGGCCCAACCGCGTGAGTGTGCCGCGCAATTGCCGCGAGCCGAGCGTGACCGCAAAATCCTCATCCTCACGCTCCGAGGTGAGAAAACCCTGAACGACTTCGCTCACCGGCTCGCTGCCCTCGGCCGCGCCGTCGAAGGGCGCTCCAGGAGCGAGCGACGTGCCGAGCAGCGTCTCGGCGCGGGGATTCGCCAGAAGAACCCGGCCTTGGGTGTCGACGGCGACGACGCCGCTCGCGACGTTACGCAGCACCGCCGCGGTTCGACGCTGCGCTTCCTCGAGCGCGGTACGACTCGCATTGAGATCCGATGCCATGCGACGGAACGCGGCGAACACGGGATGAAACTCGACGGTCGGTTCGCTCTCGAGCGGCGGCGTTCGCGCGCCGCTGGCGATGGACAACGCCGCATTGCGCAGCGTCCCGATCGGTCGGGCGAGCTGTCGCGCGGCGATGCCGCTCAGCCAGAGCGCGGCGAGCGCGCCCACGGCGGTGGCGAACAGGACGAGCACACTCAAATCGCGACGGCGGCGGCCGAGGGTGACTTCGCCGGAACGAGCCGGAGCCGCGATCACCGTTGACCCGTTTTGCGTCGCGAACGCGCGATACCCGAAGAGCGCCACGCCTCCGTCCACACGCTCGACGGATGTCGTCGTCTCTTCCGACCGATCGGTGAGTGTCAGCTCGATCGGTCCGCGCAGGAAGCGGCCGATCGGTGCGAGGTCTTGATAGAGCGCGTCGCTCGCCTCGAGAAGCTCGCCGCGACGATAGAGGAAGAGCGGCGTGTCCAGGCGATCGCTCTCCGCCGGCAGCCACGCTGCCGTGGAGGGCTGCGCGAGCGCGCGCAAAGTCTCGCTGACGAGAAGCGCGCGCGATTGCGTGGCGTCCGTCGCCAACTGGCTGTAGGACCAGACCGCGAACGCAAGCGCCGGGATGACGAAGAATGCGAAGAGCGCGAGCGACAGGCGCGCCCGGAAGCTTCTCCCCCATGTTCTTCGCCGCGCGCGAAGCCAGCGGCCGGCGCCGCCGTCGGCCACGACACTCGCGAACCACAGCAGGCCGACGATGGTGAGATCGAGCAGCACGACGAGCGCTCCGCGCTGAAGGAGCGCGTCGAGCGAACGAAGCTCGACCTCGACGTGCGCCGCGGCCGCGCCATTCCCCGTCGGAACGTTCCAGTCGCCGTGCAATTCACTTCCCTCGCGTCGCCACCGCACTCGGCCGGTATCCGGAGCGACGGCGCCCCCAGTCTCGCGAAGACGAACGGTGTACGGCGGATCCACGTCGAGGTCAGACTCGAGCCCCACCAGTCGCACGAAGGGATCGGGATCGAACAGGCGGCTTTTCGGCGCGAGTACCGCGGCGGTGACGCCGCCGCCGACCGACGGAGCGGCCATCACCAGCTCCAGCGCCGTGTCCGTAGGGACCGGCGCAATGATGACCATTCCGGTGCGACGTGCGCTACTTACCACGCGCTGAATCTCCACGCGCGGCGCCGGAATGTCCGACGTCTTGAACTCGGCGACCGGTCCGGAGTCGGTCGGCCAGGCGGAGATGACGATCGGGTTGCCCGCCGACGCGATGTCGGAGACGACGTAGAGGCGGAGCAGCGCCTGTCGGCTCAGCGGCGCGTCGCCCGACTGCAGATCGAGGCCGAAACGTCTCAACAGGCCGGCAGAGACTGAATCGGCGCGACTCAACCCGATGAGATCGCGTTCGGCAGCCTCGACGCGACCTTTGGCGGCACGGCCCCACACGAGCGTCGTCGCGGCGACCGCGGCGACGGCCGATGCGCTCAGGATGACAAAGCGGCTGCGCCGGCTGAGCGCCAGCAGCGCGATGGCAAGGATCCAGACCGGCGCATACCACCCGGGAAATCGGCCGGGGGCCTGCCAGACCACCGGCGCAAGGCTTCCGGTTATACAAGCGGCCGCCGGAGCCACCCACGGCGGCAGTCCACGACGGCTGCCCAACACATTTGCACCGGCCGACGCGCCGAGGAGCAGCACCGAGACGGCGGCGAGGAAAAGCGGCACCTCCCAGATCAGCCAGAGCATCGTGTCGACGCCGCGGACCGGCGCCTGAACTCCGCGCGACAGATCGCGAAGCAGGAACGGACCGAGACCGGCGACGAGGAGAATGATGACGATCGACGTCCATCGCGAAACGCGTCTCGCTCGCCCGAACAGCGCGAGAATGAACAGGAACGCGAGCGCGCTCGTTGCCGCGAGCGCGCCGGCGTTGCCGGTCAACGGCCCGCCTTCAGGAGTGAAGTAGATCGCCGGATCGAACAGCCGCGTGATGTTCGAGTACTGGCTCAACGGAACGAGCGCAGTGCACGCGAGACCGACCGCGAGGGCGGCAAGGCGCTGCCCCACCGAACGGGTTCCACGCCAGACACCGATGACGAAGCAGACGAGCGCGACGACGAACGCCACACCGGCTCTCGCGCGAACCGACTCGATGGCGCCCTGCGCGACTTCACCCTGCTGATACGAGATGGCACGAACGTCAAAGAGCCGCGTTCCGCCATTCGCATACTTCAACACGTCGCTGCCGGCGGAGTCGCTGGCCGGAACGAAGACGAATCCACGGAGGCCGGCGCGATGAGCGACGGGCAGAGTGATCGTCGTCGCCAAACGATCCGCGGGGGAGAGGGCGTCGAGCAGAATCACACCGATCGCCTGCCGGTCACCCTGACGCGCCGCGATCTGCAACGCCAGATAAAAAGGGGTGGCGACGATCGACGTGCCGTCGTGCGTCGGATCGACGGGAGCGCGAATCGTTCCAGACCAGGCAAACGCGGTGTCGGCCTTGAAGAGCACGACGCCCTGGTCCGCGCTCTTGCCCGGGATCGCGTCGAGCGCGTCGAAGGCAGCGGACCGGTCGTCCGTGGGCGCCGCCAGGGCGTCCCGAACGGCCCGCGACGAGGAGCTCAGCTCCGCATCGAGCGCACGCTTCAGCTCATCGAGGCCACGCCGCGCTGCGTCGCGCCGCCAGTCTTCCCAGCGATGCTGCACACCCAACAACGTTCGCTGCGCGGGAATGGCGAGCGTCGCCGCACCGGCGAGCGAGACGACGGACGCCAGCGCCCACCATCGCTGCGATCGCCCCACGAAGGCCGTCGCGACGGCAGCCGCGACGGTGGCGACGATCAACGAGACCAGATACTCTACGCTCGGTGCATGCAGCCATTGGCTGGTCGCGAGCAGCGCAAGCGCGGCCGCCACGGCCCACCATGCCCTCAGCCATCGCGCGCGGTGTCGCGTGCCGTCGGCCGCGCGCGTTCCCCCCCGATCTCCCGATTGCTCGCTCGAAATGACTCAGCCTCCCGTGGATGGCGCGTCGCCGCGCCGCCTGAAGCAGATGCGTCCCGCGGAAGTCGCCGCCATCATCGAGCGCGACCCGCGCCTCATCGTTCCCGTGGGTACGTGCGAACAGCATGGACCGCATCTTCCACTCGGTTCGGACACGATCATCGTCGAGCGATTCGCGAGTGATTTGTCCGCCGAGTCGGGAGTGCTGCTCGCGCCCACGGTCGAATATGGCGTGAACGTGGTGACTGAGCGCGGGTTCGCCGGCAACGCGTCATTGCGGAAAAAGACGCTGCACCGGATGCTCAACGACTTGATCGATACGTGGGAGTCCACGGGCGTCCGTGAGTTCATTCTACTGACGGCTCACGAGCACGATCCGCATCTGGAGGCGATGTCGACGGTGATCACGTCCGGCGCTCGCGTGCGTGTGGTCGACATTTTCGGCGTCGATTTCACCGATCTGCTCCAGGGTCAGGAAGAGCCGATGCACGGCGACGAGGTCGATACCTCGTTGTTGCTCTACATTGCGCCTGAGCTCGTCAATCTCGAAATGGCTCAGGATTATATGATGTCCCGGGAAGAGCTGCGACGTTACCGGCGGGGCTGGCTGCGCGTCCCGCGCGGGAGCCCCGGGTCCATCGGGCGCCCCAGCCTGGCGACCGCCGAAAAAGGCCGAGCGATCTACGAGCGCATCCATAGCCGAATTCGGGACCGGATCTTCGTGGCGCCCCCGCCGGAGCCGTGAACCGCCCTGCCTGCCCGGGGTACATAACCCTGCCATGCCCATCCGTTCCGCTGGTCTCGCGCTGATAGCCTTCCTGCCCTTGGCCGTCCAGGCACAAGGGAGGGGACGAATCGTCGACGAGGGCACGTTCACCGTGACGAGACCGGGCGCGCCCTCGGTGGTGGAGAGCTTTCGCATCACGAGAAACGAAAACGATCTGTTCCAGGCCACGGCACAGCTGTCGGCCGGAGCCCGAAGAATCACATCCAAGCTCCTCACCGATTCGACCGGACTGCCCACGGATTACGGTCTGGTGGTGCTCGACGGCCGGGACACGTCGTTCAGGGTCAGGGTCGCCGGCACCGGCGGTCGCCTGTCCGCGACGAGCTCGAACCGGCGCGGCGACGAGTCGATGCGGGAGTATCCGTCCGCCGTGGCGACGATCATCGTCGACGACGATCTCGTGCACCTCGCGTTTTTCGCGGCAATCCGCGGACGAACCGGTACCGTTCACTTGATCAACCCGCGAACAGGCGCGACAGCGACCGCGACTGTCGCTTCTCAGGGACTGGAGCCGATCGACATCGGCGGCAAGTCTACGACGGCAACCCACTACGTGATCAGCGGGGGCCCGATTCGGCGTGACTTCTGGCTAGATTCCTCTGGCCGGCTGCTGCGTTTCGAGACCTCGGCTGGCCTGAAAGCAATTCGCGAAGAGCTGCCCCGCTAACAAGCGTCGACTCTTCTCGCGACGGCCGCAACGAGCCGTTGCGCCCGCCGTTTGTCCCATCCACCCGGCCTGAAACCCGGGTCGACCACATGCCGTACTCCCCGCAGAACCCCCATCCATAGGATTTCAGGTCATATGCGTTCGTTGACGTTCGTCGCCCTCTTGGCGATTCCCGCCCAGGTCACGTTCGCGCAGCAGTCGCCGGCCGGCGCCCGCGGAAACTCGCTCACGCTCGAGGACGCGATCACCACGGCGCACCGCAACAATGCGCAGTTCCTGCAAATTCGGAACGCGGTGCGCACGTCGGAGTCGACGGTCCGACAGGCGTATTCGGCGCTGCTCCCAAGCTCCAGCGTCAGCTTCAACACGCTCTATCAACAGGGCGGTACGCAGTTCTTCCAGGGCGTCGCTCTTGGCGGCGGAAACGCGGACTCGCGGCAGTCCTCGTACCGGTTGAATTTGAGCTACAACGTCAGCGGAGCGGCGCTGTTCGCGCCGCGGTCGGCGCGTGCAAGCCGCGACGCCGCCGAAGCCGACGTGAATAGCCAGGCCGAGGCACTCCGCGCGCAGATCACCAACCAGTACATCACCACGCTCCAGCAGCAGGCGCAAGCCGCACTGCAGGACACACTGGTGCAGACCGCCGCCGGCCAACTCGATCTGGCACAGGCTCGAATGAAAGTCGGCGCCGGCACCATCCTCGACGTCCGCACGGCGGAAGTCGCGGTGGGTCAGGCGCAGGTAGCGTCGCTGACAGCGCACAACCAAGCGACAATCGAGAAGCTTCGCTTGTTCCAGTTCATGGGCGTCGCCGGCGACACCGGCACGGAGCTCACGACGAAGTTCACAATCGCCCAGCCCGGCTTCTCGCTCGATTCACTGCTTGGGCTCGCACGCCGCGTGAACCCCGACGTCGCGGCGCGCCGGTCGCGCGAGTTCGCGGCGGACATGAACGTGCGCGCAGCTCGCACGAGCTACCTCCCGTCGCTGTCTGTCGGCACCGGCTGGGGCGGCAACTCGTTCGAGTACGTCAACCCGGACATTCCGGTGGCGCAACAGCAAGCCTCGGCACAGTCGCAGATGCGGTCCTGCCTGTCGCTCGACTCCCTGCGCACTCGCTCCGGGCTCCCCGGTCTTACCTGTGGCAGCGGCCAGCTGACGCAGGAGCAGATCGACGCGATCCACGCGTCGAACAACACCTTCCCGTTCAAGTTCAACCGCAACCCGATCGGCGTGTCGGCGACGCTGTCGATGCCGCTGTTCAACGGCTATCAGCGTGAAGCGCAGGTCGAGCAGGCGAAAGTCGCACGCGACAACGCCGCGAACGACGTGCGGGCTCGCAACCTCCAACTCACGACCGAGGTAACACAGGCTTACCTCAACCTCGTGACGGCAGTCAAGACGGTGCAGCTGCAGGAGCAGAACGCCGCGAAGGCCGCCGAGGAACTGGCGTTCGCGGAGGAGAGCTATCGGGTCGGGTCGCGCACGTTCCTCGACGTGACGACGGCGCGCGGATCGTTCGAGCGCGCCCAGATCGATCGCGTCGATGCGATTTACAACTACCACAAAGCGTTCGCCGCGCTCGAAAATGCGGTCGGACGTCCACTTCGCTGAGGCTTGGCTACCACAATGGGTAAGAAATCGAAGCTGGCAATCGGGATTGTCGTGGTAGTGGGCGCCGCCTCCGTGCTCGGAATGAGCGCGGCGAAGCGCGGCAACAAGGCCGTCGAAGTTCGAATGGAAACGGTTCAGAAGCGCGACCTCGTCGCGTCGGTCACCGCGAGCGGTCAGGTCCGGCCGCAGACCAAGGTCGACGTCGCATCGGACGTGAGCGGCAAGATCACCAAGCTCTCGGTCAAGGAAGGCCAGATCGTGACGCAGGGCCAGTTCCTGCTGCAGATCGATCAGGCGCAGGCCGAAGCGAACGTGCAGCGCGCTGAGGCGGTGCTTGCGTCGTCCAAGGCGCAGGCCGCCCAGTCGCAGGCCAATCTCGATCAATCGAAGAAGAGCCTCGACCGTTCGGCGTCGATCAAGAAGACGAACCCGCAGCTCATTTCGGACGAGCAGCTCGACCAGCTCCGCACTGCTGTCGACGTCAACACGGCTCTCGCCGAGTCGTCGCGGCACGCCGTGGAGCAGGCCACCGCATCGCTCACCGACGCCAAGAGCGCGCTGTCCAAGACGACGATCTACGCGCCGATGGCGGGCCGCGTGACGCGACTCGCGGTCGAGCAGGGTGAGACCGCGGTTCCTGGCACGTTCAACAAGGACGCAGCCACGCTGCTTACGATCAGCGACATGTCGGTGCTCGAGACACGGGTGAAGGTGGACGAGACGGACGTCGCCCGGATCAAGGTCGGCGATTCGGCGCAGGTCCAGATCGACGCGTTCCCGGACACGACCTTCATTGGCCGGGTGACGAAGATCTCGAACAGCTCGGTCAAGGCGGCGACCGCGGCGTCGACGGATCAGGCGGTCGACTACGAGGTGACGATTCAGCTGCTGAACGCGCCCAAAGAGACCCGCCCGGATTTCTCGGCCACGGCCAAGATCATCACGGACTCGCGCACCAGCGTGTTGTCGGTACCGATCATCGCCCTGACGGTCCGCGAGAATCAGGCGATGCAGCAGGGTGACACGGCGGTCGGCCTGGGTAAGGCCAAGCCTGCCAAAGAGATCGGCAAGAAGGACGTAGAAGGGGTCTTCGTGGTCGGCACGGACAACAAAGTGACCTTCCGGGCCGTAAAAGTAGGGATCGCCGGCGAGAAACACTTCGAGATCCTGGGTGGTCTCAAAGACGGCGAAAAGATCGTTGCGGGTACCTACCAGGCGATTCGCGAGCTCAAGGACGGCGCGCTGGTGCGCGAAGCCAAGGTCGACGCGAAGAAACCGACTACGGGGACAACCAAGTCGTGAGTCAAAACACTGTAGAAGCTCCGCTCGGCGTCACCGCTGAGCGGATGGTCGTTACCGGCCAGCATGGGTCAGCGCCGGATCCCAAGTGGGTGATCGTGACGCGCGGCATCAAGCGCGAATACGACATGGGCGGCGAAATCGTCCGCGCCCTCCGCGGCGTGGACGTCGCCATCGGGCGCAACGAGTACGTGGCCATCATGGGACCGTCGGGCTCGGGCAAGTCGACGCTCATGAACATCATCGGCTGCCTCGACACGCCGAATGCCGGCGAATACTGGCTCAACGGCCAGCTCGTCTCGAAGATGAGCGACGACGCCCTCGCTCGCGTGCGGAACAAGGAGATCGGATTCGTCTTCCAGACGTTCAACCTCCTGCCCCGCGCCACGGCGCTGCACAACGTCGAGCTTCCCCTCGTCTACGCCGGCATAAGCTCTGACGAGAGAAAGCGCCGGGCCAGGGAAGCGCTGGAGAAGGTGCAGCTCGCGGACCGCATGGATCATCGGCCGAACGAGCTCTCGGGCGGTCAGCGGCAGCGTGTGGCCATCGCGCGCGCCCTGGTGAACAACCCGTCGATCCTCCTCGCCGACGAGCCGACCGGTAACCTCGACTCGCAGACGTCGGAAGAGATCATGCGCGTGTTCGAGAGCCTGGCGAGCACAGGACAAACCGTCGTCATGGTGACGCACGAGCCGGACATCGCCGCCCACGCGCGGCGCGTCGTCGTCCTCCGCGACGGTCTCATCTCGACCGACGAGCGACGGGACGCGTTTACGTCGCGCCTCGGCTTGTAACCTCAACGCACGGTAGACCGTAGGTAGGGCGAGGGTCCTCCCCTCGCCCTTCTTCTTTCATGCTATTTCTCCAAGCCGTCCGCATCGCCTGGGAAACGATCCGTGTGCAGAAGCTGAAAAGCTTCTTCACGGTCATTGGCGTGACCATCGGTGTCACGTTCCTGATCGCGGTCGTGTCGATCGTGTCGGGGATGGGGCGCTACATGAAGGACGACCTGATCGGCAAGCTGATCGCCGTCAACTCCTTCAACCTGCGCAAGCAGCCCGACATCCAGATGGGCGATGTGACGGAAGCCGAGCGTCGCGACTGGCGCCGCCGTCCTCGCATTCAGGACACGGATGTCCCCGCCGTCGCCGCCGGGCTCCCCAAAGACGTGCTCTGGGCCACGGAAAGCAGCGACAACCTGAACATCGAGTCGCAGTACGGGTCGCCGCGGCGCATCCAGTCCATCACCGTCTCGGAGTCCTGGTTCGACATCAAGAAATGGGGCGTAAGCAAGGGCCGCCTCATCGCGCCGCAAGAGTATCAGTTCGGCGCGCCCGTGGTCGTGATCGGGCAGGACGTCGCCGACCATTTCTTCCCAAATCTCGATCCAGTCGGCCGTCAGGTCCGCATTCAGAGCATTCCCTACACCGTCGTCGGCGTCGTCGAGAAGCAAGGCAGCGCGTTCGGCATCTCGCTGGACAAGTTTCTCGTCGCGCCGGAGAAATCGCCGCTCAATCGCTGGGTGAATCCGCACGGCGTGATCGACCAGATGGTCATCCAGTCGACGGACGACGTGGGGATGAAGGAGGCGATGGAGGCAACCCGTGCCGTGATGCGCGGGCGTCACCATCTGCATCCGTCGCAGCGTGACGACTTCACCCTCGAGACCGCGGATTCGGCGCTCGAGTTCTGGAACAAGATGCAGAGCTATCTCGTGATCGCGGGCATCGCGCTGCCGACCGTGGGTCTCGTCGTCGGCGCGATCGTGATCATGAACATCATGCTCGTCGCGGTCTCGGAGCGGACGCGTGAGATCGGGATCCGCAAGTCGCTCGGCGCGCGCCGACGCGACATCCTGAATCAATTCCTCGTCGAGTCGGCGACGCTCGCCACGATGGGCGCGATGCTCGGCGTCGCTCTCGGCATCGGGTTCGCGAAGTTGATCTCCGCCGTTTCGCCGTTGCCGGCGGCGGTCGAGCTGTGGTCGGTGATCGTCGGCGTCGCGGTCGGCGCGGGCGTCGGGTTGATCGCGGGCGTGTATCCGGCGAGCCGCGCCGCGCTGCTCGATCCGATCGCGGCGATGCGGCAGGAGACCTGATGTCGAACGCTTCGCTTCCCTCGAGCGCAAGCATCACGGTCCGCATCTTCAGCCTCTTCGAGGGCGTCGGGATCGCGTTCGATTCGCTCAAGTCGAATCGCGTGCGCGCGGCCCTGACGATCCTCGGCGTCGCCGTCGGCGTTTTCGTGGTCGTCGTCATCTCGGCGGCGATTCACGGCATCAACTCGAGCGTGGCGAAAGACTTCGAGCGCGCCGGCCCGAAAACGTTCTTCCTCAGCCGATATCCGATCACCTTCGAGGCGTGCGACGGCTCGGACGACACGTGCAAGTGGCGGCACAATCCGCGGCTCACCTACGCCGACGCAAAAGCCCTCGGCGAGCTTTCGTCGATCCGCGCGTCGGCGGCGCGGCTCGGATTGTCGAAAGAGGTGCGATACAAGGATCGGGTGCTGAGCAGCACGCAAGTCATCGGACAGCAGGCGAACTGGACGATCGTCGATAACGCCGGCGATCTGTATCCCGGCCGGAGCTTCACGGAAAGCGAGGAGCTCAATGGCGAGAAGGTCGTGATCGTGAACGACGAGATGGCGACGCGACTATTCGGCGATTCCGACCCCATCGACAAGGTCGTCTCGATCGGCGGCGTTCCGTTCACCGTGATCGGCGTTTACCACTACGAAGCGAGCTTCCTGACCGGAGGCAACCGGCCGCGCGCCATCGTGCCGTTCGAGACGGCGTACCGATCGCTGAACGCGGGGCTGGGCGGCGTTGGCATCGCCATCGTGCCGCGCGAGAACGCGACGCGCGACGAGGCGCAGGACGACGTCATCGCCGCGTTGCGCGCGCGCCGTGGACTGCGCCCGGGCGCGGACAACAACTTCGCGATCATCACGCAGGACAAGCTGTTCGAGACCTACAACAAGATCTTCGGGATGTTCTTTCTCGTGATGATCGTGCTCTCGGCGATCGGGCTCCTCGTCGGCGGCGTGGGCGTCATCGCGATCATGATGATCTCGGTCACGGAGCGGACGCGGGAGATCGGCGTGCGCAAAGCGCTCGGCGCGACACGGGTGACGATTCTCTGGCAGTTCCTCGTCGAGGCCGTGACGCTGACGGCGATCGGAGCTGTGATCGGACTCGTCGGCGGCGGCATCGTGGCGGAGATCATTCGTCGCGCCACTCCGATCAAGGCGACTGTCCCTCCGCTCGCGATCGTGGCGGCCCTCGGGGCGAGCGCGATTACCGGTGTGCTGTTCGGCATGCTCCCCGCCCTGCGCGCGTCGCGGCTCGATCCGGTCGAGGCGCTCAGGTATGAATAAAACGGTCATCCTCAGGCGCGTCGCGCCTGAGGATCTACTGTCCGAGCCGCATGGCTGGCGCATGAGAAAGGACATTAGATCCCCCGCTCGCTTTACTCGCGGAGGATGACGACGTGAAGTTTCTCGAAGCCATCCGCCTCGCTTTCGCCCAGATCCGCGTGCAGAAGCTCAAGAGCTTCTTCACGCTGCTCGGCGTGATGATCGGCGTGATGTTCCTCATTGCCGTCGTGTCGATCGTCGAAGGCATGGGCAAGTACATGGAGGACGACTTTGCCGGCCGCATCCTTGGCGCGAACACGTTCACCCTGCGCCGGTTTCCCTGGTTCGGCAACAACACGACGCGCGAAGAGTGGCTCGAATGGCAGCGCCGTCCACGCTTCTATTCGGCGGACGTCGCGTTCGTGCGTGGCGTGCTGCCGGCCGCGGCGCGCTGGGCGATCGAGAGTCAGGGCCGTCCGATGGCGTCGTCGGCGTACGCGCGCCCGCGCAATGTCGAGGCGCACGCCGTGGACGGCGACTACTTCACGATCAAGAAGTACGACCTGGCCTCGGGCCGGACGATCGCGCCGCAGGAGTACGAGCTCGGTACGCCGGTCGTTGTCATCGGCGACGAGGTCGCGAAGTTCTTCTTTCCGAACTTGAATCCGGTGGGACGCGATCTGCGCCTCGGTGGCATTCCCTACCAGGTGATCGGCGTGATCGAGCACCAGGGAACACTGTTCGGCCAGTCGCTCGACCAGCTCGCGGTCGCGCCATACAACTCGCCGCTGCATCGGCTCACGAATCCGCGCGGCGACATCAGCGGCCTTCTCGTGCAGTCGTCGAACTCCATGATGATGAACGATCTCATGGAGGACGTGCGCGAAGCGCTGCGGGCGCACCGGCATCTGCGTCCGGGTCAGCCGGACAACTTCGTGATGGAGACGTCCGCGTCGGCGCTTGCCTTCTTCGACCGAGTCAAGGCGACGATGACGATTGTCGGCGCGGCGCTTCCCGGGATCAGCCTCATCGTCGGCGGCATGGTGATCATGAACATCATGCTCGTGTCGGTCGCCGAGCGGACGCACGAGATCGGCATCCGGAAGTCGCTCGGTGCGCGGCGGCGCGACATTCTGAGTCAATTCCTCGTCGAGGCGGCGACGTTGAGCACGTTGGGCGCGATGATCGGCATCGCGCTTGGTATCACGGCGGCGAAACTGATCTCGTGGAAGACGCCGCTGCCCGCGGCGGTCGCGCCGTGGTCGCTGGTCATGGCGACGTTGCTCGGTACTGTCGTGGGAATCGTGTCGGGCGTCTATCCGGCGCGTCGCGCGTCGCGTCTCGACCCCATCGAAGCGCTGCGTCACGAGACATGAGATTCTTCGCGATTTTCCTTCACGCCGTCGAAGGCGTTTCGATCGCGCTCGAATCGATCCGTTCGAACAAGGGGCGGGCCGCGCTGACGATTCTCGGCGTGGCCGTCGGCGTGTTCGTCGTGGTCGCGCTGTCGTCGGTCGTACGTGGAGTGAACGAGTCCTTCGCGCGGGATGTCGCTGCCGCCGGTCCGAATTCGTTCTTCGTCTATCGACGGCCGCTGACTCCGTTTCAGAGCTGCGATCCCAGCGATCCGAATTCTTGTCCGGAACGGCGCAACCCCGCGATCACGAACGACGAGGCGACAGGCATTGCGGCGCTTCCGTCGATCTACGCCGTCACGCAGCACGTCGCGAACGGGCACACGTTCAAGTACAAAGACCGCTCGCTCAGCGCCGGCGTCGAGTACTACAGCGCGAATTGGACCGACGTGGATGGCGGAGACATTTTCCCGGGCCGGAGCTTCACCCCGTCGGAAAACAGTGCCGCCGCGCAAGTGGTGATCATCAACGACAAGCTCGCACAGACGCTGTTCGGCGACTCCGACCCGATCGACAAAGTCGTCTCGGTGGACGGGCACCCGTTCCAGGTCATCGGACTCTATCACTACACGGCCAGCCCGATGGGCACACCGACGTCCGCGGGCGGCGGAGACTCGCCGAAAGCGATAATCCCACTCGAGACGGGCCGGCGCCACATGAATCTCTGGGTGCGCGGCAACAACCTGATCGTCCGGCCGCGCGACGGCGTGAACGTCACCGACGCGACCGACGATGTCACGGCGTACCTGCGCGCGCGCCGCGGTCTCCGGCCGCGCGATCGAACGAACTTCGCGATCGTAACGCAGGACAAGCTGCTCGAGACCTACAACAAGCTCTTCGGAACGTTCTTCGTGGTCGGAATTGCGCTGTCGTCGGTTGGCTTGCTCGTCGGCGGCATCGGCGTCATCGCGATCATGATGATCTCCGTGACCGAGCGCACTCGCGAGATCGGCGTACGCAAGGCACTCGGCGCGACGCGACTGACGATCCTCTGGCAGTTCCTCGTCGAAGCGGTGACGCTCACGGCTTTCGGGGCCGCGGTGGGGCTGGCGCTCGGATTCGGTACGACGGTGCTCGTGCGCACAGCGTGGCCGTCCATTCCGGCGTCGACCCCGCTCTCGTCGATCATCGCGGCCCTTGCCGCCAGCGCGGTCACGGGAGTGGTGTTCGGGATGCTGCCCGCCGTCCGCGCCGCGCGGCTCGATCCGGTGGCGGCGCTGCGGTACGAGTAACTGCCGGCGGTGGGCGGTGGGCGGTGGGCGGTGGGCAAAACTTCGGTGTCATCCTGAGGAGCGCAGCGACGAAGGACCTACTGTCCCGAGTTAGTTACCGGGTACGCACTGTAGATCCTTCGCTTCGCTCAGGATGACAACGCACTTATCGCCCATCGCCGATCGCCCGCCCTGGCGACTACTTTCCAGCGCATGTCCCAGGTTGATCTCCTCGCTATTGCCGCGCACCGCGACGACGTCGAGCTGTTGTGCGGCGGAACGCTCGCCAAGGCCGCGCGCGCTGGATACAAGACGGGAATCCTCGATCTTACCGCGGGCGAGCTTGGTACACGCGGCACCGCGGAGGTTCGCGCAGCCGAAGCGGAGCACGCCGCAAAGGCCCTGGGTGTCACGCTGCGGGAGAATCTCGGTCTGCCCGACGCCGGCATCGTCAACGACCCGCCGACGCGTGAGAAGCTGGCCCGAGCGCTTCGGCGCTTGCAGCCGCGCGTCGTCATCGCGCCGGCGCTCGAGGGGCGCCATCCGGACCACCGCATGACCGCCCAGCTGGTTCGCGACGCGTCATTCGTGTCGGGACTGGCCAAGCTCGCACCGGATTTGCCGAAACATCGACCGTTCAAGGTTCTGCACTGCCTCACGTACCGCCACGATCCCGTGCGGCCGACTTTCGTTGTCGACATCTCGGACGTCTTCGAGCTCAAGCTGGAGGCGATTCGCTGCTATCGGTCGCAGTTCGAGGGGGTTGAGCAGGCGGGCGAGGTCTACCCGAACGGCGAGCCGCTCGAGGATGTCGTGCGCCATTACGCGGCCTATTACGGAACGCTCATTCGCAAGCGCTACGGTGAGCCGTATTACACGACGGAAGTGATGGCGGTGAACGACGTGCTTTCGCTCGAGGTATCGACCTTTTGAGCGACGAGATCACCTATAGCAACTACCTGTCGCTCGACGAGCTGCTGTCGCTTCAGCGACCACTATCGCAGCCGGAGCACCCCGACGAGTTGTTGTTCATCGTCGTGCACCAGGCGAGCGAATTGTGGTTCAAGGCGATCCTGCACGACATGGACGGCCTCATCGCGGCCCTCGAAGCACGCGAGGTCGGCCAGGCGCTCTGGCGGGTTCAGCGCGTCAACACGCTGATGCGGATCGTGTCCGAGCAACTGTCGTCGCTCAGCGCGCTTCCACCGCAGCACTTTGCCCAGTTCCGCACCTTTCTCGGCACGTCGAGCGGAAGGCAGAGCATTCAGTTTCGCGCGATCGAGGCGGCGTCGGGGTTGCGCGACGCCCATTTCATGGAGGCGTTGAAAGCGCACGGGCCGATTCCTCCGCTCGTTCAGCGAGCACTTGAACGTCCCACGCTTCAGGAGCTGTTTCTCCGTGTGCTCGATGGTGCAGGCGCCAAACTTGAGGACCTGTACCTCGGTCCCGGCCCTGGCCTGTTGTTCTTCCTCGCCGAAGCGCTGCTCGAATACGAGCAGCAGTTTGCCCAGTGGCGGTTCAAGCACGTCCAACTCGTGGAGCGGATCATCGGGCCGCAAACGGGCGGCACGGGCGGTACGCTGGGCTCCCGCTACCTAATGCGCACCGTCGACCAGCGCTTCTTCCCGAAGCTCTGGGAAGTGCGCGGGCGCTTCTTCGGCGCTCAGAAGCCGCCGGCCGCGCCTTAGCGTCGTAAGATGGGACGCTGTATATTGTTATGATGCCTGAACCTATCTACCTCGACCACGCGGCGACGACGCCGGTCCGTGAAGAAGTGCTCGAGGCGATGGCGCCCTTTTACGGCCCGCGCTTCGGCAATCCTTCGAGCACCCATCGGTGGGGCCGGGACGCTCGTACCGCGCTCGACGAGGCGCGCGAGCGGGTAGCGCATTGCCTTGGCGCCCGCCCGGACGAGATCTGCTTCACGTCCGGCGGCACCGAGGCCGACAACATCGCGATTCTTGGCGCATGGCGGGCCCTGAGCGGCACCGGCCGTCGCGCCGTCGCTACCACGCCGGTCGAGCACAAGGCGGTGCTCGGGGCGGTACACCAAGCCGCGAAGGAAGGCGCCGAAGAGCGCTTCACGGCGATGCGCGAGAACGGCGTGGTGGAAATGTCGTCGTTCCAGGAGATCGTCCGCGACGACACGGCGATCGCGTCCGTGATGTGGGTGAACAACGAGATCGGAACGATCCAGCCGATCGACGAGCTCGCGCGTCACGCGAAGAGCGTCGGCGCGTTGTTCCACACTGACGCCGTTCAGGCGTTCGGCAACGTTGCGATCGACGCGTCGGCCGCGCCATTCGATGTCCTCACGATCTCGGGTCACAAGATCGGCGCGCCGAAGGGTGTCGGCGCCGTGTTCATCCGACGCGGGCTCGTGATCGAGCCGCTCTTTCACGGAGGCACGCAGGACCGCGGTCGCCGGCCCGGAACCGAGAACGTTGCCGCCGTGATCGGTCTTGCGCGCGCCGCGGAGCTTGCGGTCGCCGAGCGCGAAGCGCACTGGCGGCAGCTCTCAGCGCTCCGTGACCGGCTCGAAGCCGGGATTGTCGCTCGCGTACCCGACGCGGTCGTCCATGGTCGCGGCGGTCCGCGAGCGCCGCACATCGTCAACATCTCGGTGCCGGGGACCGACAGCGAGTCGATGCTCATGGCGCTCGACCTGCGCGGCGTCGGTTGTTCCGCCGGATCTGCCTGTCAGAGCGGAAGCGTGTCGCCGTCGCACGTGCTCCACGCGATGGGTGTCTCGAACGAGCTGGCGTCGGCGGCGATCCGTATGAGCGTCGGCGTACTCACCACCGAGGCAGCCGTCGATCGCGTCGTTGAGCTCTACCCGGCGTTGATCGCCAAGGTACGCGGCGCCAGCGCGGCGGCCGCGGCGGACTGACGATGGCGGGCGGCGAGCGGGTACTGGTCGCGATGTCGGGCGGAGTCGATTCCTCCGTCGCCGCGGCGCTGCTCGTCGAACAGGGGTTCGACGTCGTGGGCGCGACGATGAAGCTCTTCTGCCACGACGGTGATCTCCCCGACCGGCCGTGCTGCTCGCTCGATTCGGTGAACGACGCGAGACGCGTCTGCCAAACGCTCGGCGTTCCTCACTATGTGCTGAACCTCGAGAGCGCGTTCGGGCGCGACGTGGTCGACGACTTCGTCCGCGAATACGCCGAAGGTCGGACACCGATCCCGTGCGTTCGCTGCAACACGTTCACGAAGTTCCGCGATCTCGTCGCCAAAGCGGACACGATCGACGCACGGTGGATCGCGACCGGGCACTACGCACGCGTCGAGAACGGAGTACTGCACCGCGGACTCGATCACACCAAGGACCAGTCGTACTTCCTCTGGGGCATAGATCGCGGCGTGCTCCAGCGCATGATCCTGCCGGTCGGCTCGCAGACCAAGGCGCAGACGCGCGCCGTGGCGCATCGGCTTGGCCTCGAGGTCGTCGCCGAGAAGCGGGAAAGCCAGGACATCTGCTTCGTTCCCGACGGCGACCACACGAAGGTGATTCGTCAGCGCCTCGGCGCCGACGCTCCGTCGCTCGCCGCCGGACCATTTCTTCTCTCCGACGGAACCATCGTCGGCACACACGACGGCCACGCGCGTTTCACGATCGGTCAGCGGCGAGGAGTACCAGGCGGATTCCGCGAGCCAATGTTCGTCATCGACATTCGGCCGGCGGATCGAGCGGTCGTCATCGGACCACGCGCCGAGCTGCTCGGCCGCGGGCTGACGGCTCGCCACATCAATTGGCTCGTCGACGCTCCATCTGTGGGCGCTACACTCGCTGTCCAGGTCCGACACCGCGCGCCCACCGTGCCTGCGACGATCGTGCGACTGGACGCCGACGAGATCGAGATCGCGCTCGATGAGGCAGTCGCGGCGATCACGCCCGGGCAGTCGTTGGTGCTCTACGACGGCGATCGAGTGCTCGGGGGCGGAGTTATTGAGAACGGGAAGCGACAACTTCCAGTTCGAGCAGCCTGAAGTACTGACGGCGCAAACTGCGACAGCGCGCCTGCCGAGGGGCGCGCCTGCCGAACAGCGCGGCTGCCGAAGGGCGCGACTGCCGACCGGCGCATGCGCCTGCGGCGGAGGGGGATGCCAAGTTAACCACTAGCGGCGTCCCGCTTGTCGTCGTCTAGCTCAGGGTCCATCGTGTACTCCTCACGAAGCAACGATGAGAGCATTCTAATGATCGCGACAAGGCGATTGCGAAGGCGCCAGTACTCGGTTCTGGCGATACGACTCGACGCGTAGTTCGCGCGCAGATGGCGAATCGTCTCTTCGGCCTCGCCGCGAGAGACGCGGAGTTTTTGATCGCGTTCGGGGCCAGGCCCACGCCCAAAACCTTCCGAGATATTTGCGCCGATCGATTGCGCCGCCTTGCGCAGTTGGTAGACGTGAATCAACCGTCGTGGATGGCTATCGATGAGGCGATTGATCTCATCCGCGATGAGGTCCGACGCGTCGAGTACAGCGAGGTTTCGATGGTTTGCCATGCCCGAGAGTACAGACCATGCGGGCGGCCAACCTCACCGAATTCCCGCACCCGCCATCCCACCTTTTTCACATGCGCCGTTTGGCAGTCGCGCCCTTCGGCGGCCGCGCTGTTCGGCAGGCGCGCCCCTCGGCAGGCGCGCTGTCGCAGTTTGCGCCGTCAGTACTTCAGGCCAGACGCCTCCGCGAATTCTTTCATTGCTTTTTCCTGCTCTTCCGTGAGCTTCTCCGGAACTCGCACCTGAACTTCGACGATCAGGTCGCCGCGCTGATCGTCCCGCTTGATCCCCTGTTGACGCACCCGGAAGCGCTTTCCGTTCGCCGTGCCCGCTGGGATCTTGATCGTGACTTTCTTTCCGTCGAGCGTCTTGACGTTGATCTTCGAGCCGAGCGTCGCCTGTGCGATGTTGATCGGCACGGGAGCGACGACGTCGAGCCCTTCGCGACGGAAGAAGCGGTCCGGCTCGACCTGGAACGTGATCAGCAAGTCGCCCGGCGGACCGTTGCGATTGCCGCGCGCGCCCTGCCCCTTGAGCCGAATCTTCGTTCCGCTGTCGACGCCCTCGGGGACGGTGATCATCACCTTTTTCTTGGAGCGAACTTCGCCGGAGCCGCCGCAGGTCGGGCATCGTTCGCTCGGGACCGTTCCCTTGCCGAGGCACATCGGACACGGACGCTGAACGGCGAAACCGCCCTGACCGAACGAGATCGTTCCTCGCCCCTGACATTCGGGACACGTGGAGACCTTCGCGCCAGGCGCTGCTCCTGATCCGTGACACGTCGGGCACTCTTCGTTCACCTCCAGCTCGATCGGCACCTTTCCGCCGAGAGCCGCCGTGCGGAACGGGATGGCGAGCTGTGACTCGACGTCCTGCCCGCGCTCCGGACCTCGAGATCGCGCGTTCCGTGCGCCGCCCGCGCCGCCCCCGAACATGGAGCTGAACAGATCACCGAGTCCGCCGAGGCCCACGTCGCCGAGATCCTCGAAGCGGAATGACTGACCGCCGGGACCAAAGGGCGCACCGGCGCCCGGCTGAGTACCGCCGCGTCGCTGGGGTCCGCCGCCGAAGCCACCAAACGCGCCGAGTTGCCGCATCTGGTCGTACTGCTTTCGCTTGTCGGCGTCGCCCAATACCTGATACGCCTCCGAGATCTCCTTGAAGCGCTCGGCGGCTTTCGGGTCGGAGGCGTTTTTGTCGGGATGGTGTTTCGCGGCGAGCTTGCGATACTGCTTTTTGATCGCGTCCTGCGTCGCGGACGCCGGAACACCGAGGACCGAGTAATAGTCCTTCGTCTGGGCCATATCAGTCAGTACGTGCTCAGCCGTTCCACTGCTTCACGACGACGCGCGCGGGACGAAGGAGTTGTCCGTTGAAGCGGTATCCGGCCTGATAGACCCGCGAGACGACATGGTCGTCCTCCGGAGAGAGAGCCGGTTCGGTGGCCACCGCTTCGTGCACCGTCGGATCGAACGACTGATTCACGGGGTCGATCATCTCGAGCCCCGCGCCGGTGAGAGACTTGAGGAGCTTTTTTTCCACCATCTCGACGCCCTGCACGATCGTGGCGGCGTCGGTGGTCGCGGGATCGACGTGTGCGAAGCGGGCGAGATCGTCCAGGCCATCGATCAGTTGTTTGACGAGATCGGCCTGTGCACGCGCAGTCTGCTCGCTACGCTCGCGCGCCGTGCGCTTGCGATAATTGTCGTACTCGGCGGCGAGGCGGAGGTAGCGGTCTTGTTGCTCGGCCAGCCGCTTCATCGCTCCCCCTGCCGCCCCCGGCGGGTCATCGACGTCGTTCGTCGCGCTGTTGCCGTCGACGCCCGTAGCGTCGGCCTCGGGAGCGGGCGGCTCGGCCGGCGAAGCCTCATCGTACGACGAACCGTCTCTCGCACCGCGAGCGAAGGCGTCCGCTGAATCGGGGGCGCCGCTTTCGGCAGCTGGATCGAACTCGTTTTTGTCGTGGCGCTTCTTCATCGCTGAATGTTGGTGATGCCAGGGGTGGGGTGCAACGGCTATGCCCCCTTACGGCTGCCGTTCCGGCAGCGCGTTGGGCCGGATCAGACGACGCCGGAGAAACTCCAGCGTCCATTGTGCGGCGCGTTCGCGGATTTCGTGGCGATCTCCCCACAATCGGAGCAGCTGAGCTTCGACCACACCGTCCACGTCTGTTCCCATCCAGACGGTGCCGACGGGCTTTTCGGGCGTTCCACCGTTCGGTCCAGCGATGCCCGTGATGGATAGCCCAATTCGCGCTCCGGTCGCGTCACGCGCCCCGCGCGCCATTTGTCGCACGACTTTTTCGCTCACCGCACCGTGCTCGCGAATCGCGCCTTCCTCAACCGCGAGCCGCCGGATTTTGATTTCATTGTCGTAGGCGATCACACCGCCGAGCATCACGTCGCTCGCGCCGCTGATCGCGGTGAGCCGCGCTCCGAGTAACCCGCCGGTGCAGCTTTCAGCGACGCCGATCGTCAATCGTCGCGCACGACAGAGCTCCAAGACGATCGCCGCGAGATCATCGTCCCCTTCGCCGTACATCCACTCGCCGGCGGCCTCGCGTAGTCGCGCGGCTGCTCGCGAGAGAGTTCCGTCGGCGACTTCCGGTGGTACATCGCGAACCGTGAGTCGAAGGTCGACGCCGGCGATCGAAGGGAGGTATGCCAGCGTCACGCCCAATGGACCCGCGCCGCGCTCCATCGTCTCGATGTGCTCGGCGAGCAACGACTCGGCGATACCCGTTGTGCGAATCGTGACTGACTGGACGACGGTATTCCCCGTGATGCGTTCCTTGATCCGCGGCAGGAGCGTGTCGGCAAGCATGCCGCGCATCTCACGGGGCACACCCGGCAGCATCGCGACCCACCGGCCGCGCTCGTCCTCGAGCCAGATGCCGGGCGCCGAACCGTGACGGTTCTTCAACTTGACCGCTCCCGCCGGCAGCATCGCCTGAGCGCGATTGGTTGCCGGCAGCGGACGATTGAATCGGTTTCGCCACCGCTCTTCCATCCAGGCGAGGTGCGGCTCGTCGAGGACCATCTCGCGTCCGAACAGCGCGGCGATCGATGGTTTGGTCAGGTCGTCGGACGTCGGTCCGAGGCCGCCCGTCGTGATCACGCCTTCGCTCCGCTCGAGCGCGTCGGCCACGGCGCGCGCGATCGCTGTCGCGTCGTCGCCAACTGTCGTGCGTCGCGCGATATGAACGCCGATCGACGCCAGCGCGCGCGCGAGGTGCGCGGCATTGGTGTCGATCGTAAAGCCGAGCAGCAGCTCGTCACCGATCGTGATGACTTCGACGGTCGAGCGATTGTGATTTGGAGGAGCGCTCACTGCCAATTGGTCACTTCGAGGGCGACGCGGCGAAGACACTTCCGAAGCTTCGCAGGTAGAGCACGAGCGAGTAGATCGTCAGGATGACCGCCGCCGTCATCATCAGCGTGCCGACGATGCCGTTGAAAAGCGCGAAGCCGTGCCACGCGGTGTTGTTCCACTGCTGCGCGGCAGCAAGTGTGGCCGCGAAGAACCAGAAGTACGCGGACCCCTGCCAGATCAACTGAAAACCCGTCTTCCACTTGGCCGGCCCGATCGCCGCGATCACCACGCCTCGACGCGCGGCCATTTGTCGGAACACCGTCATGAACAGCTCGCGGCCGAGCACCACGGCGACGATCCAGAAGGGCAAGCCGACGCGTCCCCACGGCGTCTCGAACGGGAAGTCATCGGCGAGGAGATACATCGGCACGAAGGTGCCGATGAGCAGCGCCTTGTCGGCGAGCGGATCGAGCAGCCGGCCGAGGTCGGTCTCCTGTTTTCGCGAACGAGCCAGCTTCCCGTCGATGTAGTCGGAGATGCCCGCGATCGTGAAGAGCACGAACGCGACTAATCGCAGCCGCCACGAATCCGAGAACGGCAGCACCGCGATTAGCGGCGTAATGACGATCCGCCCGACGGTCAGTGCGTTCGGGAGGTTCATGGCGCGGCGCGATGGTCGAGCTGGCTGGTCATGAGACTCTAGCCAGAAGCTAACACGAGGGGGACTACGCCAGCGACTTCAATACCAGCTTGCTGACCGCTTTCAGGGTCTCGAAAACACCCTCGCCGCTGACCGCCACCGCTTCGAGGTAGGGCGCTCGCTCGATCCATTCGCCCGTCGGCAGCTGCTCGATGAGTTGTTCGCCGGGGTGCGTCGGGTCGGGTAGCGGGCGCATCCGCGCCGGATCGCTGACTTCCCAGCCGGGATTCAGCGCCGCCTGCAACTCCCGGATCGAAGCCGCGTTGGGCAGGTCGCGCTTGTTGTACTGAATGAGGAACGGCATGGTCGTGAGGTCGTACCCATACTCGGCCATGTTGTCGTACAGGTTCTGCATGGCCTCCTGGTTCGCCTCCATGCGCTCGACCTGCGAGTCGCCGACGAACACGATGCCATCCACGCCTTTTAGAATCAGTTTGCGGCTCGCGTTGTAGTACACCTGCCCCGGCACGGTGTAGAGATGGAACCGCGTCTTGAATCCGCGAATGGTTCCGAGGTCCACCGGGAGAAAATCGAAGAAGAGGGTGCGCTCGGTTTCCGTGGCGAGCGAGATGAGCTTCCCGCGCGTGTCGGGCTGCACCTTGCCGTACACGTGCTCCAGGTTCGTAGTTTTGCCGCCGAGGCCTGGGCCGTAGTACACGATTTTGCAATTGATCTCGCGCGACGCATAGTTGATCATCGACATGGCTGCGTCTCCTACTGAAACAGCTTGTCGATTTCGTCGTCGGCCCCGGCGAGAATGTTCGGCACCGCGTCGGCGCTGCCGCCACGGGAGAACACGATCTCGAACAACTGGGTGAGCTCGACGACTGTCTGTCGCATCTTGATTCGCACGAGACCGAGCGTGGTTCGGCTGTCGAACAACACGACGAGGATGACGCGGCGCGCGACGTCCGCGAGGTACATCGACTCCTTTTCGCCCTGATGAAAGAGTGAGTTGAAATCGTTCTCGCCAATCAGCTTCGCGAGCTGGTCGTTGGCGCTGAAATCGGCGGCGGTGAGCGTGGCGAACGCGGTCGGATCGAAATCAGGGCGTTGGCCGACGGTGGCAACGAGCTGGCCGGTGCGATCGACAATCAGTGCACAGCGTGCGTTGCAGTCCGCGAGGAATCGCTCCAACGCCTTCGTGATCGCGCCAAAATCGTCTTCAGTAAACGACCAACTGGCTGCGCTCACGGGCGGGGACATGTGCTGTCGGATTCCTAGTCGAAGTGGTCGTGCATTCGGCGAAGGAGTCGTTGTGCGCGACGCCTCAGCGTCACGTCGCGTTCCCAGCCGATGTAGTCAGTGAGGATGCGGGCCGTTTCGAGCCCTGGTTGTCCATGGAGATACCCGAGGGCGGCGAGCCGCCGAACGGGACTCTTGCTGAACAACTCACGGCGCGACCGCCGGATCTGCGTGCTCCAGACGACGGCCCCCAGTACTAGACCGCCAAGGAAGCCCGCCGTCACCGCTCTAGGGTGAATCCTGGCAGTCACATGGACCGCCGTGCCGCGAGCGCCTGGGCAATCGTCACACCATCGGCGTATTCCAGGTCTCCGCCCACGGGCAGGCCCCGCGCGATGCGGGTCACAGCCACCCCATGCGGGACCAGCTGGCCCTGGACGTAGAGGGCCGTTGCCTCGCCCTCGAGGCTCGGGTTGGTGGCAAGGATCACCTCACGGACCGAGCCCGCTGCCGCGCCAATCCGCTCGACCAGCGGCACGATCGTCAGGTCGGACGGACCGACGCCGTCCAGAGGCGACAGTCGGCCGCCAAGGACGTGGTACAGACCCCGGAACTCCCCCGCGCGCTCGATAGCCCCGATATCCGACGCCTGCTCGACGACGCAAATCGTCGTCGCGTCCCGGCGAGGGTCGCGGCAAATGGAGCACACGTCATCCTCCGTCAGGTTGAAGCAACGCGTGCACGGACGCACGCGCTCGCCGAGCGTGAGCAGAGCCTGGGCCAGCCGGCGGCTCTGGTCGACGGGTTGCCGCAACAAATGATAGGTGAGCCGCAGGGCGGTCTTTCGGCCAATACCCGGAAGGCGCGACAGCTCAGTCGCCAGATCCTCGATCGCCGACATCGAACCGGGCTTAGAAGGGCAGCTTGAACGGGAGATTGAGGCCGCCGGTCACCTTGCCCATGTGCTCCTGCGCGGCCGCTTGGGCTTTCTGCTGCGCGTCGGCGACGGCGACGACCACGAGGTCTTCCAGCATCTCGATGTCGCCGGGGTTCACGACGCTGGAATCGAGCTTGATCTTCTTGATCTGCCCGGTGCCGTTCACGTCGGCCGTGACCATCCCGCCACCGGCGGAACCCGAAACGGTGATCTGCTGAAGCTCTTCCTGCACTTTTTGAAAGCGATCCTGCATGTCCTTCGCCTGCTGCAGGATCTTCATGAAATCGGCCATGGGATCGGTTGTAAGAGGCTTGGGGCTGCTCGGCCGCCGCTCAAAAGCTATCGGGCGTCGCGCGGCGCGGGCTAGTCCGCGACGTCTAAATCGAGCGCGTCGATGGCGGCGCTCAGCACCGGATCCCGGCGCTTGAGGGACGCGATCCGCTCGGCCCGCACCATTTCATCGGTCAGACGCTTGGGAGGCGCCGCCGGCGCCGAGTCCTGTCGCCGGAGATCAGCGCGCGTGATGCCGTCGAACCACTCGCGGAGAGCGCTGACAACGTCGGTGCGAGCGGTGTTGATGGCGTGCGCGTAAATGTCGTTCGGCTCGTCCAGCTCGATCGCGACAACGCCGTCCGCGGTAACGGCGACGGCGCTCGCATGCATCAGCGCCGTGGCCAGCATCGGCTTGCCACCCGAGCGCATTCGTTCGACGAGGTCGTCCCATCGGCCGACGATCTTCGCCAGCTCCAACGTCTCGCGCTCCACACGCTCCGCGCGTTCCACTCGCGCTTGCGGGCGCGGCTCGACAACCGGCGCCGGCGTGGCGCGAAGCGCGGAGCCCTCCGTCCGAATGTTCGTCTGCGCGTCGCGTCGAACTTGGCCCGGGGGCTCGGCAACCGGCGCCCCGCTGCTCACGCCGCGTCGAACACCTGATCCTCCCGAACCCGTTGGCGGCGCACCACTCGGCGCTCCGGCGCCGATCGAGCGCAGTACGTCCTCGAGCTCCACCGCGCGATCCAAGAGCGCAAAGCGCACAAGCAGCGTTTCGAGCAGAAGCTGCTGTTGCCCGCTCTTCCGGAATCGCGGTTCGAGCTCACCAACCGACTGGAGCATTCGAAGGAGATCCGCCGCCGCGAACCGTTGGCGACGCGCCTCGAGCTCGGCGCGCGCGTGCTCCGACAAATCGGGCGCGCCGCCGCCGAGCACGATGGCCAACTGCGCGCGCAGCAGATCCGCCAGACCGGTGAGAAAGAGCGCGAAGTCGATTCCCGACTCCGCCAGGCGCGCGACGAGCGGAAAGACGTCGGCGGCGCGGCGGTCGGCGATCAGATCGAGCACGGCGATGAGCTCGTCCTCGGGGACGAGGCCGAGCGCCTCGCGCACGCGTTCCGCGGTCACGCGTCCGTCGCCCATCGACAGGACCTGGTCCGTGATGCTCAGCGCATCGCGCATCGATCCGTCGGCGGCGCGACCGATCGCCGCCAACGCCTCCGGCTCGCTCGCGATCTTTTCTGCGCCAAGCACGCGCGAGAGTCGGTCCCTGATCTCCGCGGGTCCGATCCGTTTGAAGTCGAAGCGCTGCAGCCGGCTCAGTACAGGCGCGGCCGACTGCGCGATCTTTTGCGGTTCGGTCGTCGCGAAGACGAAGACGACGCGCGGCGGCGGTTCCTCGAGAATCTTGAGCAGCGCGTTCCATGCTTCACGCGTGAGCATGTGCGCTTCGTCGACGATGTACACCTTGTAGCGTTCGTCGCCCGACGGGGCGTACATCGCGCGCTCGCGGAGCTCACGCGCATCGTCGACGCCGCGGTTCGACGCCGCGTCGATCTCGACGACGTCGAGACTCGCGGAGCCTCCCCAAATCCGGCGACAGGAGTCGCACTCGCCACATGGCTCGCCGTCGAGCCCCGGATCGCCGCGACGTTCGCAATTCAGCGCCATGGCGAGCACACGCGCGAGTGTCGTCTTGCCCACGCCGCGCGGCCCGCAGAGGAGATAGCCGTGCGCCACGCGCCCGCGCGCGATCGCGCTCTTCAACGTCGACGCGACGTGCGACTGCACGGCAACGTCGGCGAAGCGCTTCGGGCGATATTTGCGGGCGAGAGCGAGAGACATGACGGCGGGCGAACGAAATCGGGCTGGGGGCCGGGGCTGGCAATTTACCGCGCCGAAACGTGCGCGGCCATGAACGGCATGAACTGAAAGAAAAACGCGGGGATGCCGCTCCATCGAGCGCATCTCCCGCGTAAGTACCCCAGGTCTGACGAAGCGACATCAGACACCTCATACCGCTGCTACCTTCGGGGTCCTGACGGAGTTAGAAGGCTGACGCCCTCCGGGACCTGGGGCACCAAGTAAGTTAAGCGGATCACCGGCCGGTTCAAGCGAGCCCTTCACGGAGGAGAACGAATGGCCGCGACCAAGCGCCGCGTCAAGAAACGAGCAAAGCGAGCCCGCCCCAAAAAATCGGCGCCGAAATCGTCGACGGCGAAAAGAAAGCCCGCTGCGAAAAAACATCCGACGAAAATCCCGCCCTCGCTCGCCGCCGTCGAACGACTGCGACGCATTTGCCTCGCGTTGCCGGAAACCGCCGAGGTGGAAGCTTGGGGGGAGCCGACCTTTCGCGTGAAGGGGAAGATCTTCGCCATGCACGCGACGTCCGGCACGCATCACAGTCCGGAACGGCCGGCCGTCTGGATCCTGTCCGTCAGCGTAGAGCAGGACTTCGTGGTTCGCGCGCGGCCGGACCGCTACTTCAAACCGCCGTACGTTGGGCCAAGCGGCTGGATCGGCGCGTGGCTCGACCAGAATCCGCCGTGGAACGAGATCGAGGAGCTGCTGCGCGACGGCTGGCGTCGTCGTGCGCCCAAAAAAATCGCTGCGCTGCTCGAGGACTAACGGCTCAGTTCCACTTCAATCCGCGCAACTGGTCGAGATTCAGGTTACCGCCGGAGAGGACCGCCACCACGCGCGAGCCGGGCGGCAGTTGCACCAGCCCGTGAAGCAGCGCTCCAACCGGCGCCGCAGCCGCTCCTTCGACCATCAGCTTGCAGCGTTCCATTACCCAGATCATTGCCTCGAAGATCTCGCGGTCCGGCAGCGTCACGATCTCGTCGACGAAACGCTGCACGACGGACAGATTCAGCTCGCCGACACGACGCACGCGGAGGCCATCGATGATCGTCTGGCAGTCGATCGTCTCCAACTTCCCCGACGCGACCGATCGCTGCATCGCCGGTCCGTCCGACGACTCGACGCCGATCACGCGCACCTTCGGGTTGTGACTCTTCAGCGCCATCGAAACGCCGGAGATCAACCCCCCGCCGCCGATCGGCACCACAACGGCGTCCACCTCGGGCCAGTCCTGCGCGATCTCGAGGCCCAGCGTGCCCTGCCCCGCGATGAGTTGTGCGTCGTCGAACGGGTGCACGTAGGTCAGCCCTTCGTTTCGCACGAGCTCCTTCGCCTTCTCGTTCGCCTCGTCCCAGATGGAACCGTGCAACACCACCTCCGCCCCATATCCTTTCGTCGCGGCGACCTTGGCCGGCGTTGCGTTTTCCGCCATGCAGACCACGGCGCGAATCCCGTGAATCTTGGCGGCCAGCGCGACGCCCTGCGCGTGGTTGCCCGCCGATGAGCACACGACGCCACGTCGCTTCTCGTCGTCCGACATCAACGCGAACTTGTTCAGCGGTCCACGGATCTTGTACGACCCGACGCGCTGGAACATCTCAGCCTTGAGTCGAATGTCGTAGCCGGTGGCGTCGCTCAGCTGCCGCGAAGTCAGGAGCGGCGTGCGCTTGATGTGCGGCGCGATCCGCTCGCGCGTCTCGACGAAGTCCTTGAGGGTCAGAGTCAGCATGACGCTGACGTTAACTGGCGGCTGGCTACTCGGCTACTCGGCTACTCGGTTACTCGGCTACTCGGCTACTCGGCGGCTCGGCGGCTCACCTTGACAGAATCCGACGCACGGTTTCAGCGGCCAGACGGCAATCGTCCGCGCTCGCGTCCAGGTGCGTCACCATGCGGATTCGTGTCGGCGTCCACTCGGAGAGCCAGACGCCATCCTCGCGAGCCGCGGCGGCAACGCTGGCCGAATTGAATTCGGGCGGCAGATCGACCATGACGATGTTGGTCTGCGGCGCGACGACCGACGCGCCGCCGGCATCACCGATGATGCGCGCGATCGTGCGCGCGTTCTCATGATCTTCCTCGAGGCGGCCGATGTTGTGCTCGACCCCGTACAGCGCCGCGGCAGCGACGATGCCCGACTGTCGCATCGCGCCGCCGAACAGCTTGCGCGCGGTCCATGCGCGCTCGATCTGCGCCCGCGTGCCGGCGACGGCCGCGCCGATCGGCGCGCCAAGTCCTTTCGAGAACGCCACCATCACTGTGTCGGCGTGCGCGGAGATCTCGGCGAGCGAGATACCCGTTGCGACGCTCGCGTTCCACAGCCGCGCGCCGTCCATGTGAACGGGAAGGCCTTGCTCGGCGGCCGCCATGCGAATGGCCTCGAGCTCGTCGAGGGACGCGATCCGGCCACCGGCTCCGTTGTGGGTGTTCTCGACGCACACGAGACTTGGCGCCGGGTAATAGCGCGAGCGCGGCCGAAAGGTGCATCGCAGATCGGCGGCGCTCATCACCGTGTCGGACGGCGTGACGGCCAGCACCTGCGCCCCGCTCAACGCGGCGATGCCGGCGATCTCGCTATGGACGATGTGCGCGTCGACGTCCGCCAGTATTTCCGTCGCCCGCTCGGCGTGGATCCATACGGCCGCCTGGTTCGCCATCGTGCCGCTCGGGAAAAACAGCGCGGCTTCCTTTCCGAGCAGGGACGCCACGCGCTCCTCGAGACGGCGTGTCGTAGGGTCGCCGTCACGCTCGTCGTCACCGACCTCCGCGCTCGCCATGGCGGTGCGCATCGCGGACGTCGGCCGCGTGACTGTGTCACTTCGTAGATCGATCGCCATCGCACGAATATGGCGATCGATTGGCTGCTCGGCACCTCGGAGGTCGGCGACTCGGCGACTCGGCTGCCGAGCGGCCGAGGGTCACGGCTTTTTGACGACAGGTACCTTGACTTCCGTCTTCTTCGTGCCGACGACCGGCTTCTTGACGATGAGCGTCTCGGTCTGCGTTCCCACGACCGGCGTATTCACGGTATCGGTGCGCGTGGTCACCGTCGGAACGCGCAACGTGTCTTCCGTCGTCTTCACGGAAACCTCGGGACGTTTGACGACGACGTCGCCGTTCTCGGTTCGACTGCAGGCGCCGGTGGCCAGCGCGATTACCACCGCCGCGCCCAGTGCCAAGGTTTTCGATGTTCGCATTGTGGGCCTCGATGTAGGCAGTTGCTCGCCGTGTAAAGGCAACTGCCGGGCCAGCCAGGCCGTGCTTCGCACCGGACTCGGGCAATAGCGCAGGGTGCCGAGTCGCCGAGCCGCCGAGTCGCCGAGCCGCCGAGTCGCCGAGTCGCCGAGTCGCCGAGTCGCCGAGCCGCCGAGTAGCCGAGTAGCCGAGTAGCCGAGTAGCCGAGTAGCCGAGTAGCCGAGTAGCATCAAGAATGGACCTCCCAGTCAACCCGCCCGTTCTGCCGATGCTCGCCAATCGAGTGAGCGAGCTGCCGCCCGGCGACAGCTGGATCTTCGAGCCGAAGTGGGACGGCTTTCGCACGCTCGTGTTTCGCGACGGCGATGAGCTGTTCATTCAGAGCCGCGACGAGAAGCCCCTCGACCGCTACTTCCCGGAGCTGGTCGATGCGCTGAAGGCGCAACTGCCGGCGCGATGCGTGCTCGACGGAGAGATCGTAATCGCGAAGGACGGCGGTCTCGACTTCGATGCGTTGCAGCTTCGTCTTCATCCGGCCGCGTCACGCGTGAAGCTGCTGTCCAAGGAGATTCCCGCCTCTGTCGTCTTCTTCGACCTGCTGTCCGACGGCAAGCGCAGCTTGTGCGGCGCACCATTCGTCGAACGACGCGCGGCGCTCGAGAAGTTGCTCGCCAAGGTGTCGGCGCCGCTTCACATCACGCCGGCGACCCGCGATCGCGCCGTCGCCGCCGACTGGTTCTCCCGATTCGAGGGAGCGGGGCTCGACGGTGTCGTCGCGAAGGCGGAGTCGGGAACCTATCAGCCGAACAAGCGCGTGATGCTCAAGGTGAAGCACGAGCGCGATTGCGACTGCGTCGTCGCCGGCTTTCGCTGGCACAAGAACAGCAACAAGACGGCGGTCGGCTCTCTGCTCCTCGGCCTCTATGATGATTCTGGAAACCTCGAGCACGTCGGCGTGTGCGCGAGCTTTACGGCGGCGAAGCGCAAGGAGCTCGTGACGTTTCTCGCGCCCTTCCGCGAGAACGCGATCGAATCGCACCCATGGAAGGCGTGGGCCGAGTGGCAACCGTCGGGCGACGGCCCGCAGCGGAAACCAGGCGCGGCGAGTCGCTGGAGCGCCGACAAGGATTTGTCGTGGGAGCCGCTTCGGCCGGAGTTGGTCGTCGAAGTCGCGTACGACCACATGCAGAGCGGACGATTTCGACACACGGCGCAATTCCGGCGTTGGCGAACGGACAAGCGTCCGCGCGACTGCACCTTTGCGCAGCTCGAAGTCATTCCGCCGCAGGAGCTCGAGGAGATCTTTAGTCGATAGCCGGCGGGCGATGGGCGATGGGCGGCAGGCGACGGGCGGGAGGCGAACGCCTCAACGTCGCTTCTTGGATAGCTCGCGCCATTCGCGCGTCGGGTCGTCGTTCGGGTCCGGGGTCTCTTGCGGCGGGCGAATATCCTCGGGCACGTGGCGCAGGTTGACGCGAATGCGCGTCCAGGTTGATGATCGACCTCGCATTGAATCGATCAGGACGTCGTCCACCGCGAGGTGCGAGGCTGCGTCAGGATGTTTTGCTTTCCAGCGGTCGAGACCCGCGAGCGCGGCTTCCTTATTCGGCGAATTGGCCACCGTCAGTAAGGGCATCTTGGGTGTGCGCGCTCGTTTGGTCGCGCCCTTCGCCTTGGACGGCGCGACGCGTGGGGCTTCGCCGTCCATTTTCCGGAAGTGCGGCGGCCACGGTGCGTCGCCGAGGCCAGCCGCCTCGTCGCGATCCGCGAGAGCGAGCAGCGCGCCGAGCGAGCCGGCGTGTGCGTCCATCGCGGCGTGCGGGTCGCCTATGTCCTTGAATCGCTTCGGCATCGTCAGCACCGTAAAATCCTCGGGGCTGCAGGCGGCGATCTCCTCCCACTCGAGCGGCGCCGAGACGCGCGCGTCGGGAAGTGGCCGAATGGAATACGCCGAGCATGTCGTGCGATCCTTGGCGTTCTGGTTGTAGTCGAGGAAGACCCCGTGACGCTCTTCCTTCCACCACTTCGACGTCGCGAGATCGGGCGCGCGGCGCTCGACTTCGCGTGAGAGGGCCAGGGCGGCGCGGCGCACTTCGGTGAAGTTCCACCGATGCTCGATGCGAACGTTCACGTGCATGCCGCGCGACCCGCTCGTCTTCGGCCAGCCTCGCAAACCGACGTCGGCCAACACCTCGCGCGCGACGAGCGTCACGTGCCGGACATCCTCCCACGGCACGCCGGGGCCGGGATCGAGATCGATCCGCAGCTCGTCCGGATGCTCGAGATCGCCGGTGCGCACGGCGTGCGGGTGCAGCTCGATGCACCCCAGGTTCACGATCCACGCGAGCCCAGCCGCGTCATCGACCACGACCTCCTCGGCCGTGCGCCCGGACGGAAACGATAGCGTGACGGTGCGCAGCCATTCCGGACGGTTCTCCGGCGCCCGCTTCTGGTAAAAGGCCTCACCTTCCGCGCCGTCGACGAATCGCTTGAGCACGATCGGCCGATCGCGAATCCCACCGATCGCGCCGCCGGCAATCGACAAGTAGTACCGCACGACGTCGAGCTTCGAGAGCTGGACGTCGCGTGAGAAGTACGGCTTGTCGGGGTTCGTGATCCGGACCTCGCGGCCGTCGATCTCGAGCAATTCGGCAGTGTCTTTCTTGGGCATCGTCGGCGACTCGTGTCGCCACTACGAAGCACAAACCGCGACGCTCGCGCAACCGCCCGAGACTCAGCCGCCGCCGCCGCCACGAGACACGTGCTGAGTCAGCGTGGTCGCGACTCCGCGCAGGACCGACAGCGTTCGCGCCACGCGCACGGTATCGCCAAACCGATCGACGTCCTCGGTTGCGTAGAACGCGCTGACGACGTCGAAGCGTGGATTGCTTTCGATCACACCGCGCATCATCTGGACGAGCAGTTCCCGGTCGGAGGTGCGCAGGACGAAGCCGAGGCCGACCCCATTGCACTCATCGGCGGCGACGATCTTGGTGACCGAGTCGATGCGAACCCGCACGGCCGGCGTGAGGACGCGAGCACCGAAGTAGCAGTAGAGCGGGTCACGGCGCTGGTCCATGTCGAGCGCGATCGCGTGCAACACGCCAACCGGCGCTTCGACCGCGTTTGGTGTCGTGCCGGGAGACTGCGCGGCGCACAACGCGGCCGACAACTGCAGGGCGGCGAATGAGAGAAGCAGACGCACGGTTGTTCCGGTGGCGAATGGTGGCGGACGTCGAGCGTACATCGATACGAACGCTCTCGGTGCACCGTCCGTTCCCCACGATAGCGCTGTAACGCCTTCGCCACGGTTAGACTTTTGTAATATCGGCGGCGACGACAATTTCGCGTCGTCAATCCCCGGTGCGCCATCGTCACACTTTCGCGGGCGGTCGCGTCGAACACGAGCCGCGTCGTCACCTCGAGCGAGAATCAAAACGATCGCGGGAGTCCGAGCACATGCTCGGCGACGTACGACAGGATGAGATTGGTCGAGACGGGCGCCACCTGATACAGCCGCGTCTCGCGGAACTTGCGCTCGACGTCGTACTCGGCCGCGAAGCCGAAGCCACCGTGCGTCTGGAGACAGACGTTCGCCGCCTCCCACGACGCTTTCGCCGCCAGGTACTTCGCCATGTTGGCTTCCGCGCCGCACGGCTCGTGATTGTCGAACAGCGTGCACGCTCGCCAGCGCATGAGATCGGCCGCTTCCGTCTCGATCTTGCACTCGGCGATCGGGAACTGCACGCCTTGATTGCGGCCGATCGGCCGGTCGAACACCACGCGCTCGTTGGCGTAGGTCGTCGCCTTCGCGATGAACCACCGCGCGTCGCCGATGCACTCCGCGGCAATGAGCGCGCGCTCGGCGTTGAGCCCGTCGAGGATGTAGCGGAACCCCTTCCCTTCTTCGCCGATGAGATTTTCCGCCGGGATCTCGAGATCGCTGAAGAACGCTTCGCTCGTCTCGTGGTTCACCATGTTCCGTATGGCCCGCAGCTCGAGACCGTTGCCGAGCGACTTTTTGATATCGACCAGAAAGAGCGACATGCCCTCGGACTTGCGAAGGGATTCGGCGAGCGGCGTCGTCCTCGCGAGCAGAATCAGGAGATCCGAGTGCCGGGCGCGCGACAACCAAACCTTCTGGCCGTTCACGACATAGCGATCGCCGCGCCGCACAGCGAAGGTTGCCGTTTTCGTGGTGTCGGTGCCGGTGGTCGGCTCGGTCACGGCCATCGACTGAAGCCGTAAATCACCGCGGGCGATGCGCGGCAGATACGCGCGCTTCTGTTCCTCGGAACCGTGACGAAGCAGCGTCCCCATGTTGTACAGCTGTCCATGACAGGCGCCGGAGTTGCCGCCGCTGCGATTGATCTCCTCGAGGATGACGGACGCCTCGGCCAGACCGAGCCCGGCTCCGCCGTATTCCTCCGGAATGAGCGCGGCCATCCAGCCCGCCGACGTCAACGCCGAGACGAACTCCTCCGGATAGCGCTGCTCGGCGTCGAGTCGTTGCCAGTACATGCCCGGGAATTCCAGGCACAGCTCTCGAATCGACTCTCTGATCTCGGGATAGGATTCGGACATGGGCGACGGGCGAGGGAGAGGGCGGATCGAATATATCGGGCTTGCCCCTGCCCGGGATTGGGATGAGAATCTCGGTCGTGCTCAGAGAATGGATAGGTCGAACGCAGCGGACGTCGGATTGGATCACCCCCAATCGCGTGGCGGCGTGGCATGCGACGTTGGATCATGCCGAGGGTACGCCCGCCGACGGCGATCCCGCCCCTCTCGGCTTTCATTGGACGTTGGGTCAGCCGACCGCTCGCGAATCGGAGCTCGGGGCGGACGGACACGCGCGCCGGGGCGGTTTCCTTCCGCCGGTCGAGTTGCCGCGCCGGCTGTGGGCGGGCAGCCGTGTCACCTTTCGTCGTCCGTTGCGTGTCGGTGAGCGCGTCGAGCGAGCGTCGGAGATTGCGTCGATCACCGAAAAGGCGGGCCGAGATTCACCCCTGGTCTTCGTGACCGTGCGTCACCAGCTGCTCGACGCAAACGGTGTCGCAATCGAAGAGGAACAGGATCTCGTCTATCGCGATGCTCCGAGCGCTCCGGGCGACGCTACATCGGAACAACGGACGAACGACGCGAGCCGAGTGTCGTCGTGGCAGCGAACGATTCACCCTACCGAAACCATGCTCTTCCGCTACTCGGCGGTGACGTTCAACACTCACCGGATCCATTACGATCGGCGATACGCTATGGAGGTCGAGCGCTACCCCGGTCTGGTCGTCCACGGCCCGTTGATCGCGACACTGCTACTCGACCTGGCGCAGACGCGAGTCGATTCCGACCGAATTCAGCGGTTTCATTTCAGAGCGAAGCGACCGACGTTCGATACGTCCGACTTCTCCGTGTGCGGAGCGCCGGCCGGCGACGGTCACTGCGCGTTGTGGTCGACCGACAACACCGGCGGCCTCGCGGTTGACGCCGAGGCGTGGTTCCTGGGGTCCACATGATCGCACGCATCTGGCACGGGTGGACGACGCCCACGAATGCCGACGCCTACGAAAAACTTCTTCGTACCGAGATTTTCGAGGGTATCGAGAATCGACGAATCCACGGATTTCACGGGATCGACCTTCTGCGACGCGACCAGGCGCAGGAGGTCGAGTTCGTGACCATCATGTGGTTCGAGTCACTCGATGCCGTGCGCACCTTCAGCGGCGACGACTATGAGCTCGCCGTCGTTCCGCCGGAAGCTCGCGCGCTCTTGAGCCACTTCGACGCGCGCTCGGCACACTACGAAGTTCTGGAGCGGCGAACGAACCGGTAAATCCGTTCGCGTCAGTGCGAACGAATCGTGTTCGCGAGCGTGGTGGTTTCCGACGACGGCTCGATTTCAAGATCGGCGCGCAGGCGGCTCGAGAAATCGTCGTACAACTTGATCGCGCCGGCCCGATCGCCCAGACGGTCGAGCAGCGTCATCGCGCGCCGTAGAACACGCTCGTCGTTCCAGGAGTGGCGCACGGCTCGCCGGGCCCACGATCCGGCCTCGGTGTACTGATGCTCGCCCTCGAAAGCCACGGCCATCGCCCATGACGCGGCGGCGGCGCGCTCGCGGGCCGACGTTCGCTCTTCCTCCACCCACCGCTCGTAGTCGACGCATCCCGAGAGATAGAAGCCGGGCATGAACTCGCCGCGATACAGCTCGAGCGCGCGGGCGAGGTGCCCATTTTCCACGGCGGCCGTGAAGTCCACGGCGTCGCAGCGCACGGCGTCGGGGGTGAGCGCAACCTCGTCGTCGCCGTGGGCGGTGACGACCTGCGGACCGAGCGCCGTTCGCAGATCGTGGAGCGCCTTCCGCAGCGCCGCCCGCGCATGCGATTGGTCGAGGTCGGGCCAGAGGAGGCCGACGAGCCGGTCGCGACGCTGAAAACGGCCGCGCGGCGACAGCGCGAGAAAAGCGAGAAGCGCGAGCGGCTTGGATTGCGCGAGTATGGCGGCGCCGGCCTCCCCGGCCCCGCGCACCTCGAAGCCGCCGAGCAGGCAAAGGTCGATCCGGGGCGCGGAGACACTCAGCTGGCCGGTGTCGTTCGGCGAGGTCACGCAAAAAAAACGGTGAGGGAACGCTCGGGACAGGAGCCAGGCCACGGGCGGAAAGCATTGTCGTGTCGTGACGTCGACCGAAATGCCGCGATCACGAAACCCCCACTGGAGAAAGGAATATGCGTCACTCTCGATTACTCTCCACCGTATTCAGCGCCGGCCTTGTCCTCGCTGCCGCGTGCAGCGACGCCGTCGCCCCCGGATCGCCGCCGACGTCGGCAGTGACCTCGCAACCCTCCCAACCCTCCGCACCGCAGACCCTGACCGGCACCGTCTACATGTCCGGGCAGGACTTGAATCCCGTCGCCCTCCGAACCAGTGACGGTCACGATATCCTCCTCGCTGGCGCCGGCGCAAATGAACTCGCGAACGTCCTCGACGCCAATGTCGAGGTTCGAGGCGAGTTTTACGCCGACGGGACGTTCCAAGTGGCCGATTTCCTGGTTCGCGTCGTGAACGGCAACCCGGTGGTCGACGGCGTGCTGATCGCGCTCTACGCCATGCCCGTCGAAAGCACCGAGATCATCGGATACGCCATTCTTCCGACCCGCGGCGGCGCGGCCATCATGCTGAACGAACCGTCCGAGGACCTGCTTGCACACGTCCATCAGCGGCTTTGGGTCTCCGGCATCGGCGACGGCAGCGGCGTGGCGACGGCGTTCGGGCTGATCAGCGACAGATTCAACTGACCAGCGAAAGGTTCAAACCGATCAGCGAGGCATTCATATGACAATGCCGACGATGCTCCCCGGAGGTGACCGCTCCGGGGAGCTTTGTGTTTACAGCCCCCCAGCGGACCGAATTGGGGTCTGACCCTATTTCGAATCCTCGAAATAGGGTCAGACCCCAAAATCAAATGGTTAGGGTGGAAACCCTTCGGCACTCGGGACGTATCTAACGGAAATGCTTCGACCCTATCCCATGCGTCGTCTCGTTCTCCTCGCCGTGGCGCTCGCGGCTCCCCTCCCAGCGCAGCTGCCCGATTCAACGGTTTGCGCGTCTCCGGCCCTTCCACCCGCTCCCATCCTCGCCGCACCGCAGCCGGCGACGATCCCGATCGACGTGTACAGCAACCACGTCTACGTGAAGGTGTGCGCGGGCGACCGTCCGCTCGACTTCATTCTCGACACCGGCGCCGGGGCGACCTTCCTCGACCTGCACACCGCCGAGCGATTCGGCGTCAAACTTGGCGGCAGCTTCACGGGTCGCGGGGCGGGCGCGGGCACGATCGCCGGAGCGCAGCTCGAGGGTGCGAGCGTGCGGCTCGCCGGGTCGTCGCTCGTTCAGCCCGTCCCGTCGGCGCTCGACCTCTCCCGGTTGCCGCCGCGCGAAGGGCATCGCATGGACGGCATTCTCGGCTACGACTTCATCAGGCGCTTCGTCGTGGCGATCGACTATGTGAAGCAGGAATTGCGGCTCTACGACGCACGCAGCTTCAAATACGACGGCCCGGGTGAAAGCATTCCCGTCACGTTCAGCGGCAACCATCCGCACGTCGACGCCGAAGTCCGGCTCGGCGACGGCGCGACGATCAAAGGGCGCATGGTGGTGGACGTCGGATCGAGCGCCTCCTTGGCGCTCACCAAGCCTTTCGTCGAATCGAATCACCTGCGTGACCGGGTCGGTAAGACGATTCGCCGACGCAGTGGCGGCGGCGTGGGAGGACCGGTGACCGCCGACATCGGACGCGTCGCCGCACTCAAACTCGGCCGCTTGGAGATCGAGCGGCCAATCACCTCGCTCCAGGGAGACTCGGCGGGTGTGATGAGCGGGAACGCGGAGTGGATCGGCAACATCGGTGGCGACATCCTGCGACGATTCACCGTGTTTCTCGATTACGCCAACAAGCGCATGATCCTCGAACCACACGCCGGAGCGAACGAGCCGTCCGAGGCCGACATGTCGGGTCTCATGCTGGTGATGAACGACAGTCTCAGCGCCGCGACGGTCGATTATGTCGTGCCGGGATCGGCGGCGACGGACGCGGGCCTGGTCGTTGGAGACACGCTGGTGACGATCGACGGACAGCCGGCGAACGGATCGGCCGTGCGCGAATTCCGAAAGCGACTCCGCCGCGACGGTGAGCGAATCGTGCTCACGGTGCGGCGCGGCGGAGCGGTGAGAACTGTGACGCTGGTTCTGCGGCGGTTAGTGTAGGTCCGTTACTCGACTCTGAGCACCGCGTTCGGATCGACGCGCGCCGCCCTTCCCGCCGGCGCAACGCTCGCAACGACGGCGACAAGCCCCGTCACCACGACGACCGCGATGAACGTCAGCGGGTCGGTCGGCGTTACGCCGTGAAGGAGCGAGTGCAGCACCCGCGTCAGCATCAGCGCCGCCACGACGCCTATCGCGAGTCCGATCATCGCCTGTCGAAGACCGGAACCCAGCGCCATCGTCATCAGATCCATCGGCGTAGCGCCGAGCGCCGCACGAATGCCCAACTCGTGCAGTCGCGACGCGACCACCTGCGACACGATGCCGAAGATGCCGATCGCCGACAGCAGCAGCGCGACGAAACCGAAGACGCCGAGCGTCTCCGCCGCGAAGCGCTGTCCCCCGATCGCCGCGTCGACGATGTCGCGCATGGTGCGCACCTCCGACACCGGAAGGCGCGGATCGATCGCTCGCACCTGCGCGCGCACCGACGAGATCAGCTTCTTCGGATCGCCTCCCCCGTCGGTTTTCACGACGAGACTCATCGTGCGCCGCGTGTTGCCCGGCGCGACCGCGAACTGCGCGAGCGTCGCGTAGAACTGCGGCTTCACCGTTCCGATCAGCGCGTTGTGGCGCACGTCGTCCACCACGCCGACAATCGTGTACCACTTCGTCGAATCCGATCCGCCGATCCGAACGCGTCCGCCGAGCGCGCGGCGACCCGCGAAATACTGCTGCTCGAACGTGCGATTGACGATCATCGCCAGCGGCGCGCGCATGTCGTCGCTCGTCGTAAAGGTGCGTCCCTGGCGTAACGTCAGGCCCAGGGTCTCGAAGTAGCCGGGCGTCACGACCTGCCAATCACCCGGCGTGCCCTGGTTCGGGGGCGGCGTATAGCCTTCCACCCGAAGACCCCAGTCGCCCATCTCGCTCGCCAGCGGAAGAAGCCGAACCCCTCCGACGTGCTTCACGCCGGGCAGTGCCGCCACTCGGCGCTGAAGGTCGTCCCAAAACGCGGCGACGCGCACCGAATCCGGATAGAACACCGACGGCGTCGAGATACGCATCGTGAGCACGCCCTCGGAACGGAATCCTGGATCGACGTTGAGCAAGTTGCGCACGGTGCGGATCATCAACCCCGCGCCGGCGACGAGCACGACGGCCAATGCGACTTCGATGGCAACAAGCGCTTGGCGCCAGCGCAGCCGCGCGCGGCCGGCGGTCGACCCGCGTCCGCCTTCGCGCAGCTCACCCGACAGCGCGAGTTGCGTCGCATTGGCCAGCGGCAGAATTCCCGTGAGCAGCGCCGTCACGATCGAGACGACGAGCGCGAAGAGCAGAACGACCCAGTCGATCGATGTCTCGGTGAGACGCGGCAGTCCCGCGGGCGCGTTCGAGCGAAGCAGACGAACGGTGATCGACGCGAGGCCGAGTCCCATCGCGCCGCCGAACACGGCGAGCAGCGCGCTCTCGGTGACGAGCAGTCGCGCGAGACGCTTGGTACCGGCGCCGAGCGCGACGCGAACCGCCAGCTCGCGCCGGCGCGCCTCGCCACGAACGAGCAGCAGCCCGGCGACGTTGGCGCACGAGATGAGCAGCACGAGCACCACCGCGCCGAACACCACGAGCAGAACAGGACGCACGCGTCCCATCACTTGCTCGTCCATCGGAATCACGTAGGCGTGAAACCCGACGTTGGCCATGTAACCGAACTTCTCCAGCTCGGCCACGATGTCGTGCAGCTGGCGGTTCGCGGCTGCGGCGGTGGAACCCGGCGCGAGCCGGGCGATGCCGTAATAGCCGTGGTTCGATCCGCCTTTCGGAAACTCGGGCCCGGGGAGCGCGCCTTCGTTCGCCGCATCGGTGGCGAGCGGGAAGTAGATGTCGGTGTGCTCACCCGCCGTGTAATCGAGCGGCATCTGGAATCCAGCCGGAGTCACACCGACGACGCTCATGTCCGCGCCGGACACCTGGATTCGTTTGCCGACGATCGATGGATCGCCGTTGAAGCGCCGTTGCCAGAGCTCATAGCTCAACACCGTGACCCGTGGGCCATTCGGCCGATCTTCCTCGGCGGTGAAAGTGCGCCCGCGATCGAGACGTACGCCGAGAATCGGGAACACGTTCGCCTGCACCAGCCCGGATCGCACGCGCTCCGGCGTAGCACCGTCGATCGTCGCTGAGGCGTCGGTATAAAGCCCGATGTCGGCGAAGGCGTGCACGCGCGCTTTCCATCCTTCCCACTCGTCGTACGACAGCCAGGTGCGCTCGAAGCCCTTCCACGCCGACCAGACGCCGACGAGCTGGCCTGGTTGCGAGTACGGAAGCGGCGTGAGAAGCGCGTGCTTCACGACGCCGAATACAGTGCTCGTCGCGCCGATGCCGATGGCGAGCGTGATCGTCGCCGCCGCGGTGAGACCAGGCCGGTGGCGCAGCGAACGCAGGGCGAAGCGGACGTCGCCCAGCGCATCGAAGAACGTGCTCGCGCCGCGTTCGTCGCGGGTGTCGTCCTTATGCCGTTCCACGCCGCCGAACTCCCGCCGCGCGGCGCGCCGCGCCTCGCGCTCAGACATGCCTTCGTTCATATGACGCCGTGCCTCCATATCGAGGTGAAAGCGCATCTCTTCGTCCATCTCCGCATCCTGACGCCGTCGGCCGACGAGCGCGGCGAGCCCTGAAGCGATCTCGTGATACCATGCCATATCAGGCTCCGGAGAAAGCGTAGCGGAGTACGCGGTTGACGGCTGCCGACGTGCGGTTCCACTCCTCTATCTCGGCATCGAGCTGTTTGCGCCCTTCAGTCGTGATCCGGTAATAGCGCGCCTTCCGATTGTTCTCGCTCATGCGCCACTCGGCGCGAATCCAGCCGCGGCGCAGCATCGCCTGCAGTGCTGGATAGAGGGACCCCTGGTTGACGTCGAAGACGTCGCGCGAGATCTCGCGGAGCCTGAGCGAGAGCCCCCAGCCGTGCATCGGCTCTTCGCCGAGCAGCTTGAGGGCGAGCATTTCGAGGGTCCCGCGCACGACTTCGGCGCGCGGTCCGAGTCGGGATTCGGTCGGCATGGTCCTTTAGATTACCAAAAGGGGAAAATGGTTCGCTAGGTTGAAGTACGAACCGCGCGGATGCCAGACGGCGCGACTGCCAGACGGCGCGGCTGCCAGAGGACGCGACTGCCGAAGCGCGCAACGGCCAACGTCGAAGAGAGACGCAAAGCCGCACGGCGCAACAGCTTCTGCGCCGTTCGGCGTTTCTAGTTGTTGCGACCTTCGGCAACCGCGCCGTTCGGCACCTGCGCGTTTCGGCACCTGCGCCGTTCGTGAGTCTGCGCCGTTCGGCCTTGCGCCCTACCGCGGTGCCGCCGCCGCCAGCTGCTCCATCGCCGTGCGATAGAGCCGAGCCCGCATCTCCGCGCGTTCGCTCAACCGCGTCACGTAACGCACCGTGATCTCGGCACCGCCCGGAATCGGGCGCAGATTCACTCTCGGCGTCGCGGCGAGCGTCGCGAAGTGTGGCGCGCGAGGAGAGCCTTTCCATTCCGCTTCCGCCTCGCGCGCGCTTTCCGCGGTCGCCGCTTCAACCTCTCCGCGCAGCGCTTCGCTGATCGGGTAGGGGTCGCGGCTCTCCGGGACGACGATCTGGATGTCGTCGAGAAGCCATTGTCCCGTCGTCGAGAAATTGAAGTAGTGCCCGTGGATGGCGAAGCTGTTGTTGAACGTCACGCGCCGGCCGGTGAGGTGGCTCTCTCCGGCGCCCGCACCCGTCTCGAGCAACACTGTCTGGAACATTCCGAGCTCCACGACCTCGCCCGTAACGCCGTTGATCTCGACCAGGTCGCCCGGACGGATGCCGTCGGCGCCCATGAGAACGAACCATCCGATGAACGCAACGATGAAGTCCTGAAGCGCGACGGTCAGCCCCGCGCCAACGAGGCCAAGGAAGGTTCCGAGATTGCTCGGCGGCCCGAAGATCACCAGCAGAATGAGCAGAATGCCAAGCATCTGCAGCGACACGCGGCCGACCATGCGCAGCGTGTGCATGCGCCGGCGATCCATCGTCAGTCGCGACGTCGTTCGCTCGGCCCAGCGCAGCAGCAACACGCCGATCAAAACGATAAACAGCAGCGTGGCGACGCTTCGGAAGATTTGATTTGTCGCCGCGAGCTCCTGACGGCGGACGACGTCGGTCCAGGTCGCGAACACGCTCGCTAGTTGTTGTTGCGTATCGACGCGACGGTCGAGCGTGCCGAGCGACTTCTGTCGCAGCGACTGACGGCGCGCCTCGGCGAGCAGGGCGGCGGTCGAATCGCTCGACAGCGTATTGGCGTTGGCCGCTTGTAGCCGGCGCGCGGCGCGGGCCTGAATCGAATCGTGCCGCTGTCGCAGGACGGTCGCCGTCGAATCGGCCGACGCTCCGGCGCGCGCCAGGGTGAGTCGTTTGTCGCGCAGCGTCTGCCACGCCGAAAACTCCGAGACGAGACCGGGCTTGATGACGAGCGGCGTCGTCGCGATGCGAAGTGTGTCCGATGCCTGCGACGCCGCCTCGTGCTGGCGAATCATCTCGTCGAATCCCGACTGCGGATTGCCGCCGGCGCTGACGAGGTCCTGCTGCGCGTCGTCGACTTCGTCCTGGTCGAGCGTCGCGACAGCTTTCGCCAGCTCGAGCTGGTCCTTGAGCTTCTGGGCGTCGGCCGCGCTGGCTTTCGCCACCGCCGCGGTCAGTCGGTCAACGGTCGCCTTATCTGTGGCGAGCGTGCGCAACGCTTCCTGAAGACGCGCGTTGATCTGCTGCGCCTCGGGCGTGGCCGCCGCGGGACGCGACGCCATGCGCCAAACGGCGCCGGCGAACGCGAGGTCGTTCGCTTTATCCGCGAGACGAAGTGCCGACCGCGCCGACTCGCGCTCTTCGGGGGCGATCGGCATGCGGAGCAGTGCCTTCACCGTCTCCAGCGCGCTCTCGTCCACCGCGAGCAGGCCCGTCTGCGGTCCGCGCCCTCCCCCCCGACCGCCGCCTCTTCCGCCTCCCTGTCCGGCTCCCGCGCCCGATGCACTTGGCGCGGGCGTTCTCGGTTGTGGGCGCGTCAAGACCACGGCGTAGACCGCTGCCGCGAGGAGCAGTGTGAGAATTCCGACGGTAGCGTACTTCCGAAATGTCATGGCTAGCTCGAAGATACCGGGCCATGACCGCCGATGCCCCCCCCCCCCCCACCCCCCC
>Ga0207674_10000210_pt1 | contig 72127 bp, 57 predicted proteins | sample KBSCornC72_FD_184303 | JGI IMG/M metagenome (GOLD analysis project Ga0207674, IMG submission 184303) | Corn rhizosphere microbial communities from Kellogg Biological Station, Michigan, USA - KBS Corn C7-2 (SPAdes) (version 2) | ecosystem: Host-associated > Plants > Roots > Rhizosphere > Soil ...
AGCCGACCTCATTCGCCGTTTGGTCGCGATGATTCACGACGAAGACCCCGACGTCATCGAGAATCACAACCTGCACGGGTTCGACCTCCCCTTCCTCGAGCAGCGCGCGCGCCGTCTCCGCGTTCGGCTCGACCTCGGACGCGTCGCGCACGCGGGCCTTCGCCGCCGCAACGCGCGCCGCGGCGCGCCGAGTCGACGCGACGACGGACGCCGCGTTCGCCTGATCGCGCCCGGCCGCGAGTTGATCGACACAATGGACGCCGTGCGCCGCTACGACCAGGCGACGCGCGAGCTGCCGAGCTACGGGCTCAAGGCGCTCGCGCGCCATCTCGGCATCGCCGGCCCCGATCGCGAGCTCATTCCCGGCGCGGAGATCTATCACACGTACCAGGTCGACCCCGATCGCGTTCGCCGGTACGCGATCGCCGACGTGGACGAAGTCGCGGCGTTGTCCCGCATGCTCGGCGGCGCCGCCTTCGCGCTCGCGCGCATGACGCCACGCCGATACGAGCGCATGGCCGACGCCGGCGCCGCCACGGGCGTGATCGATCCGCTACTCGTCCGGGCTTACCTCCGTGAGAACGCCGCGTTGCCGGCGCACGAGCCGGGCGACGGCACCGTGCACACAGGAGCCGGGCTGCACCTGTTCGCGACGGGCGTCGCGCATCGCGTGGTCAAGGCGGACGTCGCGAGTCTGTATCCGTCGCTCATGCGCGCCTTCCGCATCGGCCCGTCGCGCGATCGACTCGGCGCGCTGCTCGCCCTCGTCGATCGCCTCGTCGAGACGCGCCTCGCCGCCAAAGCGGCCGCCCGCGCCGCACCACCCGGCTCGGCGGATCGGCACAGCCACGACGCGATGTCATCGGCGATGAAGCTCGTCGTCAACTCGGCGTACGGTTATTTGGCCGCCGGCGGCGACCTCACGCGCTTCGCCGACGTTCACGCCGCGAACGCGGTGACCCGGCACGGGCGCGAGACGTTGGACCTCATGTGCCGCGAGCTCGCGGCGCGGGGCGTCACCCTGCTCGAGGCGGACACCGACGGCGTCTATTTCGCCGCGCCGTCAACGTGGACCGAGAACGACGAACGTCGCGCGGTATCGGAAGTCGCCGCGTTGCTGCCGTCGCTCGTGCAGCTCGAGTTCGACGGACGATACGTCGCGATGCTCTCGCACGAGCCCAAGAACTACGCGCTGCTCGAGTACGACGGCTCGCTCATCATGCGCGGCGTCGCGTTCCGGTCGAGCCGCATGGAACCGTTCGGCGCCGCGTTTCTCCGCCGATCGGTCGGTTGCCTTCTGCGCGACGACGTGGCCGGAGCGCGCGACGCCTACCTCGAGACGGTGGACGCGCTCCGCGCACGCGCCATCTCGACGTTCGACGTGTCGTCTCGCGTACGCCTCACGAAATCGCCGGAGGAATACCTCGAGACCCGCGAGAGCCGGCATGAGCTGCCGTACGAGGCGATGCTCGCGAGCAACCGGCCGGGGTGGTCGGTCGGTGAGCGAGTGCGGGTCTATCGCGCGCGCCACGGCATCGGTCGCATCGTCGCCGACGCCGAGCAAGCCGAAGGGAGTGGCGACGATCCGCGAGACTACGATGTCGAATGGTACGTGCGCCTGCTGCGCGAAACCTTCGCCGCGCGGATGGTGCGGGCTTTTACGACCGACGACTTCGCGATCGTGTTCCCGCACCCGGATCAGCTGTCGCTGTTCGCACCGGACATCGCAACGGTGCGCACGGTTCTCGTCGGCGAAGCGGTGCGCTGACGGTCGTTGAATCTCCCGATCAGCGGCCGAGCGGCACCTTGACGCCAAACATCAAGAACGCGTCGTGGGCGTTCCATTTGTCATCGGCGCCTTTGCTCAAGAAGTCGGTCAGCTCGGCTACCACGCCCATCTTCCCGAGCGAGAGATCCGCTCCGATGCCGCCGTGGAGCGCGAATGCTTCTTTGTCGACACCTTGGGAGAGCGTGGCGCTGGCGTCGTACTTGTAGAACTTCTTGCCGGCACCGGCGAGCAGATACGGCTGGACGAGAATGCGGGGCAACGGTCGAATCACGAAGTCCGCGGCCGCGGCCAGGACATTTCCTTTCCCGATCTCCTGCCGATTCGCGTTCTTGATCGTCGTCCCGGATGCGTAAGCAACCGTGCCGCGCAGCGGTCCGAGGTCCACGTTCAGACCGAGCGACAACGTTCCTTCGCGTGTTTTCGCGAGCGTCTCGGCGCTGCCGCCGATCTGATTCACGTCCGTCGCCGGGACGTATCCGCCGATCAGCGGGGTGATGGCAACCTGCGCGCGCGCCGTCGAAGCGGCGGCAACACACAGGACGAGCGAGCTCGCGACAACGATTCGGTGAGCCATATCACACTCCTCCCCTCCCCAGGTAATCCGCCGAGCCCGGCGTCGGGGCGACGGCACTCCTGGGGGTACCCCACGTGGCAATGCTCGGTCCACAATCGAACGGCGCAACGGCTGAACGCGCGGACTCCCGAAGGGCGCGACTGCCGAACGGCGCGGCTCCCGAACGGCGCGACTGCCAAGCGGCGCACGAGCTGACGGCGAAGAAAAGCGCACAAGCAAACGGCGAGGAAAGCGCGAAAGCAAACGGCCAGGAAAGCGCACAAGCAAACGGCCAGGAAAGCGCACAAGCAAACGGCGGCGCGGGAGTCCCACCGCGCGCCGTCGTTTCAAACTGCGCACCTCGTCGCCTTCAGTCTTTGCGACCGTTGGCAGTCGCGCCGTTCGGCAGTCGCGCCGCTTGGCAGTCGCGCCGTTCGGGAGTCCGCGCAGTCAGCCGTTGCGCCGTCAGCTCATGGTTTGAGCCGACGACTCGGTACACTATAAAGGAATCCTGTGTACTGCATCTCCTCCCACGTCTGATCGCCCCATTTCACATCTTTCGTGGGATCGGGATTGCTCTTGTTGTTCACTGTGTTGTCGTACCACGCCATCGATTCGATCCTGGCGCCGGCGGGGATGTCCAGCGGCTTGGCGAACAGGTAGTACGTCTGCCAGTTGAAGTCGTAGTGCGGCACGTCGAGGATCACCTGGCGGCTGCTGTCCGGCTGGATGAGCTCATAGTGCCAGCGCGTGCCGCGCAGATGCGTGTGCGGCAGCAGGCCCCAGATACGCACCGGTTGCGTCGCCGTGATCTCGGACGGGACCGAGTCCTTCGTGCCCGCGCGAATCGTGAACGAGCCGTTCGTGAACTGCGACGCCAGAATCTCCTCGTCCGGCATGTCCTTCGCGAAACGGAAGCCGATCATCGTGCGGTCCTTCATCTCGTGGCCGTGCGCCGTGTAATGCATCTGGAAGGTCAGCACGGTGCCGGGACGGAGACGCATCGCCGTTCCCTTCGGGAATTCCAGGACGTTCGTTCCCGGAGCGAGGCTGGCGACGAGCGCGCCCATTTGGCGCGGCGGCGGATGTAGTGTGTCGAGACGCGGGGGGTCTTGCGGCTGACCCTGCCCCCGTTTTCGCAAGAAAAGCGGTTGCGGCGCCGGAGTACCGGCCGGGCGGGGTTGCGGCGCGACCGCGGGAGCCGGCGTCGCATTCGGATTCGGCGGCACCTTCGCGTAGACCAGCACATGGTGCACGACTTCGCGGGCGCCGGGAACGATCTCCATCGCCTGCACCCACTTCTCTTCGGTGAGATTCGTGGGAATCTCGAAGTACTGGTACTCGATCGTCCCGGACGCGGGGACCGTGAATTCTTCCTGCATCTTCGCGATCAAGTCCGGCGTGCCCCCCATCGACCACGTCACGGGATAGTCCGGTCGCGCGGGCAACTTCTTCAGGTCGCCTGGCTTCGCACCCGCGTCGATCCAGCGCAGAATCGTCTGGCGATCGGCATCGGCCAGCCGGCGATCGTTGCGGAAGACACCGTGAGGTCCGTCGGCGTGCCAGGGCGGCATGACACCGGCCGCGACCGCGTCGCGCGTCTCGTCGAGCTTCGCCTTCGCGCTGTCGTACTCGACAAGCGAGAAAGGCGCGAGCCCGCCGGGGTGGTGGCACGCCGTGCAGTTTCGATAAAAGATCGGCGCCACATCTTCGGCGAACGTCGGGTCGGCGCTATTGGCAGACAGCACGCGCGGCTGCCGGGCCAAGCTCGCGCCGAGGAGAATCAGCGCGCCAGCGGTCAACTGAGCGGCACGGACTACGATCGGTCTCTGTCGCATAGGAACCAGGTGGGGTTGATGTAATACTGACCCGATCGGCCACGGATTCAATAGCGGCCTACGTGACAGGACGCCTCGTGGATTCAAGGGCCACTTCATCACGGGCTGGTTGACGCCCCGCCGCCGCGAACCCACGTTCGAAATCCCCATTTACCGGATTTCACGATGCGACCGAGCCGGCTCATCGCTCTCGCCGTCCTTCTTCCCCTCGCCGCCGGCGCGCAAAACCCGGCCGCGATCGAGCATCACCTGCGCTACGGCGTGAAGATCACCGAACAGCCCGACATGGCGCTCGAGCTGCTCGACCGCATGCGCTCGTATCACGTGCCCGCGGTGAGCATCGCGGTGATCGACAACTTCCGCGTCGTGTTCGCCAAGGGGTACGGCCTCACCGAGTTCGGTGGCAGCAAGCCGGTGGACTCGACCACGCTCTTTCTCGCCGGTTCGATCAGTAAGCCTATTTTCACCAGCGGCTTTCTCCGCCTGCTCAACGAGCGGAAGATCTCGCTCGACACGAACGTGAATGCGCTGCTCACGACGTGGCATCTGCCGGAGAGCCGTTTCACCGAACGCGAGAAGGTCACGCTGCGCCGCCTGTTGACGCATACGGCGGGACTCACCGTTTGGGGCTTTCCCGGCTACGCGCTCGACAAGCCCGTGCCGACAGTCCCGCAGCTGCTCGACGGCGTACCGCCGGCCAACACACCGGCGGTCCGCAACGATACGACGCCCGGCGCGCGGTGGCTTTACTCGGGTGGCGGAATGACGATCGCGCAGCTCGCGTCGACGGACATTGCCAAGGAACCATTCCCGTCGCTGATGCGCCGGCTCATGCTCCAGCCTGCCGGCATGACGCGCAGCACCTACGAGAACCCGCTCCCCCAGTCACGTCGAGGCGAGGCGGCCGCCGGCCACGAGCAGATCGATACGCCAGTGCCCGGCGGTTTCCATGTCTATCCCGAGATGGCCGCGGCGGGACTGTGGACGACGCCCTCCGACCTCGCGCGATGGGCGATCGCACTCGCCCACTCGTATCGCGGCGAGCGGGGCGGCGTCCTGCCGACGGCGGTGGCCCGCGAGATGGTCTCGAAGCAGGTGCGCGTCATGCCGCCCTACGGCAACGGCTTCTGGGGCCTAGGCGTCTCGGTGAATGGCGACGGTGACTCTTTAGTGTTCTCACATAACGGCCGCGATGAGGGATTCGTCGCCGAGATGTTCATGTCGCCCAGCAAAGGTCGCGGGCTCGTCATCATGATGAACGGCGTCAACGGCGGCGTGATGCAGGAGATCGAGCGCGCATTCGCCGAGGAGTACGGTTTCGGCGGCCAGCCGCGCGTCGCCCGCGCCGTCACCTCACTCCCCGCCCCCAAGCTCGCCGAGTACGCCGGGAAATATTCGACGGTGATCAACAAGGATACGGTCCAACTCGTCGTGAGCGTCGCTCCGGATGGCAAGATGCTCAGCGTCTACCAGTCGCCCGCGAAACGCTCGATCCCGCTCGCACCAACCGGCAACGACCAATTCGTCGGGCTAGAGGGCGGCGGCGTTTGGAGCTTCGACCGCGAGGGCGAGGGGAGCGGACCGGTAAAGGCTATTGCCCAAGGCGTCGGGCCGAATCGTCGCGTTTTTGCGCGCCAGTGATCGGCATCGCGATCGGGACGATTTGGATTTTTGAAACACGGAGAACACAGAGAACACAGAGAAAGACCGAGGCCAAGCTTCATTTGCCACGAGCGAGGATTTTTTGGGAAGCCGCTCGGTAGGCTTCAGAAGCTTTCTCTGTGATCTCTGTGATCTCTGTGATCTCTGTGTTTCAAGCCGTTTCGCCGTTCTCAGCTCGAACAATTCGCGTCGTAACAGAAAGCTGCCCTACGTGCCGCATCGCGTGCTCGGCGCCGTGCACGAGGCAGCCGATCACGGTGGACGGGAGCTTTGCCCGTCCGACCGAGCGGAAGTCACCGAGGGTCGCCGCGTCGATCCGGCGAAGTTCGTCGATGGCGATGTCGACCCGGCGACCGAGCGCGGCGAGCGCTTCCGGCACCTCATCCGCGGTCAACGGCTCCTTCTCGGTTCGTAGCGCGGCGAACTGCGCGTCGGAAAGCGATTCCCCGCGCGCATACGTGAAAAGTCGGTCGATGACGCCGGCCATGTGCCGAACATGGAACGCGGCCGACGCGATATTCGCCGGACGCGCGTTCCATTGTTGCTCGGTCAATCCCTCAACGAGCTCGCCGACGCTCTCGCGAACCTGAAGCAGGATGTGCGCGACCGGTTGCAACGCGTCGGCGACACCGTCGATCGGGCCGCGTTGCCACCACTCTGTTTCAGCCATGCAGTAAAACTAGAGACGCGAGACTAGGGACACGCGCCGAAACGGTGGTCTCTCGCGCCGCTCCGCCACCAATACCGAGTTGTTTCACGAGAAGAGTGACGCTGTCGGCTAGAGTATCTCGCCCGGTCACGTTATCGGTTGTACTCGGACAGCCAATGGAACTGACGCTCGGCGAGCTGGAAGTGCCGCGGCGCACGAACCAGCTCGACGTGCACCGAGTCGCCGCGAATTATCGTGTGGAGGCGAATCGTCGTCGAGTCGGGGACCTCGTAGCGCATCGTGAAGAGGAAGGTGCTGTCGCGCGGAATCGGCGAGGTCTTCCACACCGCCGCGGTATGTGACGCCGGGTTCGGCTTGTAGCGGAAGTAGGCGCGATGGTAGCGCTGCGCGAACACCTGGTCCGCCGTGTTGATGCTGCCGGCGCCGGTGTTGTCGATGATCACGTCTCGCCAACGGAGCGTATCGCCGCTCGATACCGTGATCGTGTCGCGATTGACGACGTACGCCCGCACGTCATAAAAGCCCCGCGTGAATGGACCGGCCGCCTGGGTCGCGTTGACGCTCTTGTACGATTGCCAGCCCCGGTTTGCCGGGGCGAGGAGAAACTCGTACACGAGAAAGATCTTGACGCCGATGCTCCCCCAACGCTGCCAGGCGTACGCGAGTTTCGGATCGTACGCCGTCGTCGCCGGCACTGGTTGGTTGAGCACGAGCAACCGAACCAACCGCGGCGCGTCGAGCGCGAGGAGGAAGAGACAGGCCAACAGCAGATGCGACGCGTAGAGCTTGACGGGCACGTCGTAGCTGAGATTGATCATCAACACATTGAGGAACGCGCCCGTCGCGGCAAACAATCCGGCCGTCACCGTTCGGCGATAGAGGAGCAGGAGGCCGGCCAGCGTCTCCATTGTGCCCGAAAAGAACTGATAGGGCGCCGAGTAGCCGATGAATAGCCACGAGAAGCGCATCGGCAATAGATCGCCAAGCGGCGTGGCGAGCTGGCTCATTGACGGAAAGGGCATCTGGAGCCGGAACAGCTTGATGATGCCGTAACTCAACGCCGCCGTCGCGATGTAGTAGCGGACGATCATGCGCAGCCAGAAGGCCAGTCGGTCATACCGCGTCCGCTTGCGATCGAGCAACGACCAGATGACACAGCCGATCGTCGCGAGGCTCAGGTACAAGCACAGCTGCGCCCATGCCCACGACGTGTCGCCGCTGCCGTTCACCATCACCAGCGTGTCGCGGACGTGGAAGACGCGCGCGTTGCTCGCGTGAACCGCCCAGTCGACCAGCCGGCCGTATGGTCGCAGCAGCCACCGAACCCCGGGAACGGCGGAGAACAGGTCCCAGGGTTCGGCCTGCAGCACCAGGTAGACGAAGAAGAACCGGAACAGGACGCGCTGCCAAAGCGACCATGCCGGCGGCGGCGTCTCGTTCACGGACGCCAGCGTCGACTGCGACATCCGCGTGTTGAACGACAGAAGCTCAGGGCGTGGCGTAGCGACGGTTCCCACTCCAACCTCCGTGGACGTGGTTCCTAAGGGCGACGCAGTCTTTCGACGATCGCGTTCACGTGCAGCTCGGTCGTATCGAGCACCGGCAGTCCGGCAACCGTCGGCGCCTGAAGCAGCAGCGGCAGTTCGGTGCCGCCGAGAATCACCGCGTCGACACCCTGACTCTCGCGGAGGCGGTCGATCAGTGACACGAAGGCGCGCCGCGTTTCGTCTCGAAAATCTCCTTTCAGGAGCTCGCTAACATACCGCTCGTGCGCCCACCGCCGCTCGGCCTCGTCCGGAGTGACGACGGCAATGTCGAACCGGGACAGCACGGCCGGGTAGAACGGCGCCTCCATGGTGAATCTTGTCCCGAGAAGCAACGGCCGGCGAATCCCGCGGCGTCTGGCCTCTTCGGCGCACACCTCGACGATGCTGATCATCGGCCGCGACGACACCGCGGCCAATTCGTCATACATGAGATGCGGCGTGTTGGCGGTGATCGCGATGAAATCAACCCCCGCCAAGACCAGACGCCGCACCGAGCCGAGGATGTAGTCGAAAAACGCGCTCTGGTCGTGCTGAACGAGGGAGAGGGCGCGGTTGGGGTCGAGGCTGTCGATGACGATGGGCGGCGTGGTCGCCGGATCGTGGCGCTGCCAGCCCTCGATGATCCGGCGGTAGTAGTCGATCGTGGATTCGGGCCCGAGCCCGCCCACGAGGCCTACGGACGTCATGATGAGAGGATACTCGAAACTCCGGTCGGGTCGGTCCGTACGACTTGCCAATTCCGGGACACGACGTCAGTGTACAAGGGTGCGCGGGCTGTCGCCGCGACCTCAACTCTGCTCCACGAGGTTGATATGCGCAATCGTGCTCTCGTCCTCACCGCGCTTCTGATCGCGCCGGCGGCGTTGAGTGCGCAGATTCGTCTGCCGCGCGGACCACGCTCCGCCCCGCCGACCGCCGCGCCACTCCCGCCGGAAGCGCCCATCGTCGCCAAGGCGCTCGCCTACAAGCGATCGCGCTGGTCTGGAGAAGCGTACACGCTCATCAACACGTTCCAGGTGCCCGAGGGAGCCGGCACCACGACGTACACGAGCTTTGGCAGCGGAACCCGCGCCGACTATCGGTTCTCCGACCACTTCTCAGCCACGGTCGACATGACCGCTTCGGCACTCGGCAGCCCGGCGATCAGCGAGACGGCCGAACTCGGCACGCGCTTCCGCCCAGGTTCGCTCGATCAACGGCTGCGGACCTACGTCGACGCCCGAGCGCAATTCGTCCACCTGTACGACACGCCGACTCTTGCCTCATCGACCGGCGCGATCATCGGCGGCATCGGCGGAGCGAGCCAGTTCTTCACAGGGCAGCGGTATAGCCGCGGCTTCGGCGGCATGGCGGGAGCGGGCTTCGAGTTCTCGTTCACGAACTCGTTCGCGCTCACCTCCGAGTTGCTCGCCACGCGCGATCGGATGAGCATGTATCGACTCGACAACCCGACGAGCATCCCGCTCGCGTCGCGCTACTGGATGACGTCCTTCCGCTACACCATCGGGTTCAAGTACAACGCAACGAGAGCACTGAATCTCGCGCAGAACCCGATGCACTAGATAGCACCCCACCCGTACCGAACGGCCGGCTGCCTCCCTTGCCGGCCGTTCGTTTTTTTGCCCCTCGGCGCAAATCCCCTCAATTGGGGTCAGACCCCGTTTTGGCGCCCGCTGAAATTCCCTTCACTGAGGCGAGAACCCAAGTAGCGTTTTCGCGCAGCCAGGTGCAAATCGCGTCAATTGGGGTCAGACCCCGTTGTGGCGAGTGGGGTCAGACCCCGTTGTGGCGAATGGGGTCAGACCCCAAGCTAGCGATCTACGATCGGGAGGTACGCGCGCCAGGGGCCGACGGCGACGCGATATTGCTTCGCCATCACGCGGGCGATCTGCGCGATGTGGCCGAGGTCGTGGGCAACCCACGTCGCGAGCAGCTGGCGGAGCGTGACGGAACCGAATTCTGGATGCTCACCGGTCAGCGACAGCTGGTCGCTCGTCAGGCGCCAATTGCGCAATGTGGCGAGATTGCGTGCACGCAGATCCTCGAACTCGTCGAGCAGCGCGGCGAGCGGTTTTCCGGCGCTCTCGTGAAACTGCGCAAAACGGTCGTACGGCGTGAAGCGCCGGTCGGCGCCCTGATCCAGGACGATCCGCGCGCGCGGAATCCAGTCGGTCCGTTCGCCGTGAATCAGGTGCCCGACGATGACGAACGGACTCCAAGTCTCCGGACCTTCGTCTCGTTCGGTCCACGGCGCCGGCAGCCCGGCGAGCATGGCGCGGAGCACGCCCGGTGTTCGCTCGAGAACGGCAGCGCCTTCAGTGAGATCGAATTCCATGGCTGCGCGGTGGCTTCAAGTAGAACATACTTCGATCGACCATCCTGGGAGGGCGCGTGGGGATCATCACATCGGACATGCGGGCGATCGTGGACTCGGCGCACTTGTGCTTTGCCGCCACAGTGACGCCGGACGGACGGCCGAATCTTTCGCCGAAGGGAACGATCCGCGTCTGGGACGACAATCGTCTCTTCTTTCTCGACATCGCGTCGCCGGGAACGCGCGCGAACCTGACGCACACGCCGTACATCGAGGTCAACGTCGTCGAGGAAAGATCCCGGCGGGGATACCGCTTCTTTGGACGCGCTTCGCTCCACACGGATGACGAGGTGTTCGCCGAAGCCATGCAACGCGTCTTCGCCGAGGAGAAAGCGAACTATCCGGTGGCGAGCGTCGTGTTGATCGACGTCGAACGCGCCAAACCACTCGTCTCACCGGGCTACATGCACATCCCGACGGAGACCGAGATGCGCCTCTCGTGGAGGCAACGCCGCGCGTCGCTCGACGCCGCGTTCGAGCACCACGCCGCGATACACCCCTTTGACCCGCGAGACATCTCGAAAGGTTAGCGGTTACGGCTCGTCGGCGGTTGGGCCGTAGACCTGCGGGACCGTCGATCCCATCGGGCGCAGATAGGTCGTGATCTGGCCGCGGTGATGGATGATGTCGAACAGGAATCCCCAGGCCATCGACGACGCCGACCTCGAGTGGCCAAAGAACTCCATGTCGCCGTCCCACTTCTCATCCGGCAGCGCCGCCCAGCGATCGGCGTGCGACGCGCTCTGGGTCGCGTAGGCATCCACCACCTCTTTCATCGTGTCCGGCGTCGGCGACGGCTCCCAGCTTGCTTTGCCGGTCTCGATCGCATCGATGAGCATCTTCTCTTCACAGACGATCTGCCAGGCAATCTCCCGGGCGGTCCGCGACCGCGGGTCGGGGCGATAGTCGGATCCTTCCGGGATTCTGCTCAGCACCTTGTGCGTCGTTTTGGACTCGTCGCTCCAAAACTTGGTGAACAGCATGCGCTCGCTCACGGCTCCTCCGAAAACCAGGTCGATGTCGGGTCGCAAATATGCACCGACCGGCCGGCAGCGGCACCTTCGAGGGACGAACCGTTACGTCGCCTCGCGCACCTGGACGATGACCAGCCCCCGCAGCGCTCGTCGCGCTCTCACGCGCCAGAGCCAGTAAAGCATCACGGCGAGCACGATCAGCGGTGGGACCATGAGCAGCGGGTAAATGCGGATCGGCTTCGGAATCACTTTCGCCTGTCCGAGGAAGAACGAGAACGCCGCGATGAGCAGTGCCGTGCTCATGCGCCAGAGATGTCGAGCGATGCGCGACGCGCCACGCACCGACGTAAGGCCGCCCCGTCGCATCGCCCGCCAATCGCCGATTACCGCCAGCGCCGCGATGGCGCCGAAGATGAAGAACGGGAACGACGGCATACCGTAGAACTTCCCGTTGGGCCGCGACGAGGCGACGAATCCGAACGTCGCCAGCGCGAGGCCGCAACTCGTTGCCAACAAGGTCAACGCCCAATCGAAGCGCCGAAGCCGCGGCGTCGCGCGCACCGTCTCCACGCCGGTCACGACGAGATACGCCGTGAGCAATCCGACGGGCACGTTCGCCACCGGCGCGACGTTGCCGAGCGCGGCGAGCGTGGCGCCGATCAGCGCCATCGTTAGCATCGCGTAGACGAACACACTGCCACTCTTTCGGTGGAGCGCCCCGCCCTTCATCACGTACAGTGCAAAGAAGCCGGACAGAATTCCCAGCGAGCCCGCGATGATGTGCACCGACAGTCCGGCGATGCGCACGGCGATCACTCCGCTCGGAGCGCGACGGCCGGATCCACTCGCGCCGCCCGTGCCGCCGGCAACCAGCACGCCGATACGCCGACTGCCGCGAGCACGAGTGCGACCGCGCCGATCGTCGTCGGATCGTGCGGCGTGATGCCGAACAGGAGACCGCTGAGCGCGCGACTCGTGACGAGCGAGCCGACGACGCCGATCGCGACGCCGGCGACCAGCAGCACGCCGCCCTCGCCGAGAATCATGCGCCGCACACGCTGGGCGTCGGCACCGAGGCTCATCCGGATGCCGATCTCCGCCGTGCGCGCGCTGACCGAGAACGCGAGCACCGCCGCGATGCCGACCATCGCGATGACGAAGGCGAGCCCACCGAATACAGCGATGAACATCGCGTTCAGCCGGCGCGGCGACACCGTCTCGTCGCGAATCTGTTCCACGGTGCGGACCTTTTCGATGAGTTGCGTCGGCGCGACGTCGTGAATCGCCCGCATCACCATCGGTTGAACGACCGTGGGGTCGGCCGTCGTGCGAACGATCAACGTCGCGCTGACGATGATCTCCTGGGCGAACGGTTGATACATCGTCGCGACCGGATCGCTGTCCACGCCGTCGTCCCGCGTGTCGCCGACCAGGCCGACGACCGTTCGCCAGGCGTCAGTGAACGGCGTGAACTTCAGGACCGCCCCCGTGAAGGCGACACGCTGCCCGATCGGATTGTCTTCGCCGAAGAGCTTTCGTGCCGCCGCACGATTCAGGATCACGACCTGCTCCGAACCGGCGCGGTCGGTCGTCGCAAATGGGCGGCCGTTGACGAGTGGAATCCCCGCCGCGCTGAAATACATCGGATCGACGCTGCGGACGTACAGGTGCGGCGTGACCTTCCCCGGGTCGATCGGGCGGTTTTCCGCCTTCACGTCCATGTCGAATACGCTGTTCTTGAGCGGCGGCGCCGCGCCGATGGCGGCCGTCTGCACGCCGGGCAGCGCGGCCACGCGATCACGAATGCGCTCGTAGCGCGCGAGATTCTCCGGCTGCTTCCTGATCTCCTTCATCAGGTCGCCGGTGAGCGGTAGCTCCACCGTCAGCACGTGATCGGTCCGCACGCCCGTTTCCACCGAGAGCAGGTTGACGAGTGTCCGCGCGAGAAGCCCGGCGCCGGTCAGCAGGATCATGCACACAACGATCTGCGCCACGACGAGCGATTGCTGGAATCGCTGTCGACCGCGCCCGAGCGTCATCCGACGTCCGCCGGCCGTCGGGGCCAGCGACTCCGCGAGCGCGCGATGTCCCCCGATCCTCGGCACAAACGACAGCGCGACGGCGGCACCAACGCTCGTGAGCAAACTGACACCAAGCACGACGCCGTCCAGCCGGATCTCCTCGGCGCGCGGAGAGAACTGCGCCGCGAACGCGACGAGCAACTTGAGGCCCGCCAGCGCGACGATGACACCGACCGCGGCGCCGACCAGCGACAACGTGAGGTTCTCGGCGAGCAGCAGTCGTCGCAAACGTCCTCGGCCCGCGCCAAGCGCGGCGCGAACGAGCATCTCACGCTCGCGGCTCACACCGCGCATCAGCGTCAGGTTCGCGACGTTGGCGCATGCGATGATGAGCACGAACGCGGCGGCGCCCATGAGGAGCCAGAACATCAACGACGACCGTTCGTTCATGGCGTCGCGCAGCGGCGAGACGGTCACGTCCCACTGCGCGGCTTTCGCGTACACCTCGGGATGATCGCCGAACATGTTCTGGGCAATCTTCGTGAGCTCGGTGCGAGCCTGATCCACCGTCACGGTGGGCGCCAATCGCGCGAACAGCTCGGACATGCGATGCGTTCGCTCCGTCACCATTGTGGCGCTCAGATGATGCGGACTCGTCACCATGTTGACGTAGATGTCGTCCGCATGCGGATACTTCGGCGCCGGCTCGAGAACGCCGACGATCGGCGTCAGCCGGTCGTTCAGGCGAACGGTGGTGCCGATGACGTTTCGATCGCCACCGAACTTCTCCATCCAGTACTCGTAGGACAGGATGGCGACCGGCGCGGCGTCCGCGCCGTCGTCCTTCGTCGTCGTGAGACGCCCAAACACCGGCCGCAGCCCGAGGACGTCGAAGTAGTTGCCGGTGACGACGGCGGTTCGCAGCCGCACCGTCCGGCCGTCCTTGCCGACGAGCGAGAACGGCAACACCGACGAGTACTCGGCGACCGCGCTCAGCGATGCGGCCGCTCTGAAGTCGTTGACCTCGGGGACGGAGAACAGGGCGTTCTTTGTCCCGACGGCGCGCGCGGCCTGTCGCAGGTAGACGAGTCGATCCCCGTCGCGATTCGGAAGCGGGCGAAGCACCGTGCCGCGGAGGAGCGTGAACATCGCCGTGTTGGCGCCGATGCCGAGGGCCAGCGTGAGAACGACGGCGATGGAGAATCCGCGCGAGCGGCGCAGGCTGCGGAAGGCGAAGCGCATGTCGCTGAGCAGATCTTCGATCCAACGCATGCCTCGCGTGTCCCGCACTTCTTCTTTTCGGTACGCGATGTTCCCCAGCGCGTGGAGCGCCGCGGCGCGCGCCGCAGGGGGCGCCATGCCGAGGCGGACGTTCTCCGCCGTCTGCCGCTCGATGTGGTCCTGCAGCTCTTCGTCGAGCTCCTGCTCCACTTCGTCGCGGCGAAAGAGCGAGCGGAATCTGAGTGAGACGATCCGTGCGAACCGGTCGATCGACATCTCAAACCTCCTGAAGACGCACCACCGCGGTGATGGCGCGTGCGAGACGGTCCCAATTGCCCGCTTCGACCTGGAGCTGCTTTCGCCCGGCGCGCGTCAGCGAGTAGAACTTGGCTCGCCGGTTGTTCTCACTCGGGCGCCACTCCGCCGTGACCCAACCCTCTTGCTCCAGCTTGTGGAGCGCCGGGTAGAGCGAACCGTCGCTCACCTGCAGCACGTCCGACGACAGTTGCTTGAGCCGCTGGCCGATCGACCAGCCGTTCATCGGTTCGAGCGCCAGCATCTTGAGGACGAGAAGGTCCAGCGTGCCCTGCACCAGATCGTTCGGCTTGCTCACGGTGTCTCCCTCGGTAACCGATATGAGCATACGGTCCGACCCCTCGGTAAGCAAGAGGTAACTTCCGTACGGGGGTGTCAGGCGAGCGGTTTCATCGCCCATCGCCCATCGCCCATCGCCCATTTAAAAGACTGTAATACGGAGGTGTTACACGGCGGTCTTGTGTCGCGATCGGGAAGGCGTAGAATGGTAGAGTCCGATGCCGGGCGCTCTTCCTTCCTCTCCGGGCCGCACCATGACCACGACGCCCACGCGCGCACCTTCCCCCTCCACCGGCATCCGGCCCTTCCCGCCCCAACGCGACTTCGCGTCGCTGTCCATGCGCGACCTGCTCGACGCGCGCGACGCCTATCACGTCTACCTCTCCACGCTCGAGAATGTCGTCGCGACGGCGATCGGACGGTATCTCATCCGCGAGGGTGACTGGTACGACAAGAATCCGCCCGACCGTCCCCGGCCTGCGGACTATCCGAAATCCAAGATCCCGCGGACGCTCGAGAATTCGGTCGTCCGGCCATGGTCCTGGCCCTGTGTCCTCGTATTCGTTCGCGGTAAGGACAAGGATGACATGGGCGCGAGCGAGGTGCCCCGCTCGCTCTACCTGCCGGACGGACGCGTCGTCCCGACGTGCGTCGTCATGGCCACGCCGGACGAGTCGCTTCCGCCGCCGGTGCCCGGGCCGTCGCAGGTAAGCGGGATGGTCGGCGGCGGCTATCTCGTCGCGCGCGCCCATCAAGGCACCGTGCACAACGGAACTATCGCCTGCGTCGTCACGCGCGACGGTTCCTACTACGCGCTGACCAACCGCCACGTCACAGGAATCGGCGCTGACATCATCAAGGTCTACGTGCGCGGCAAGCGTCACCGCATCGGCCGTTGCTCCGACATTGGAATGACAGAGCTGAAGTTCAGCGACGCGTTCCCGGGATGGCCGGGCGAGCGAACGTATGTCACGATCGATGCCGGCCTGATGCGCATCGACGACATCACCGATTGGACGTCGCAGGCCTTCGGTATCGGCGAGATCGGCGTTCCGTTCGATGCGACCGAGCAGACCGTCACACTCGACATGATCGGCTGTCCGGTCCGCGCCTTCGGCGGCGTCAGTGGCGTTATCGAAGGAGATATTCGTGCGCTCTTCTTCCGCTACGAATCACTCGGGGGCATCGATCGCGTCACGGATGTATTGATCGGTCCACGCGCCGAGAAGAAGCGTAAGGACACGCCGCAGCAGCCGCCGTTCACGCGCCCGGGCGACTCCGGCACGTTGTGGTTTTACGATCCGCCGAGTGAGGGCGACGTGAATCCGGACGTCGGTGGACAACTCCCGCCGGCACGCGGGAAGCGCGCCCGTCGCCTGCGCCCGATCGCCATGCAGTGGGGTGGCGAGCGATTCGTCACCGACGACGGCAAGAGCAGCGCGTTCGCGCTCGGCACGTTCGTCTCGACGATCTTCCGCGAGCTCGACGTCGAGCCGCTCCGTGATTGGAGCACCGGACACGACGAGTATTGGGGGAAAATCGGCCATTTCGCCGTCGGCTGGAAAGCGTGCGATCGCGCCACGGGAAACCTCGGCACGCTGATGAAGGCGAATCAGAAGTTCGTTGGCTTCGGCAACGACAAGCTGAAAAAAGGGGCGGAGTTCCGGATGGGAACCGGCGCGTTCGTGCCCCTGGCGGATGTACCCGACTATATCTGGATCAACTCGCGTCACGACGAGCCCGTACAGCATTTCGCCGATATCGACATTCACGACATCAACGGGCACGCGTCATTGCTCACCCGCGGCCACAACGAGCCGAAGAGCGTCGCCGCGTCAGTCTGGAACACGTACTTCGACGGCTTCAAGGCTGCCAAGGTTGGCCCCGAGGAAGGCACGCTTCCCTTCCGCGTCTGGCAATTGTGGGAGGACATGGTCAACTATCTGGAACAGGGCGACGTCCTGCACTTCGTCGCGGCGGCCGGCGTGCTCGCGCATTACGTGGGCGACGCGTCTCAGCCGTTGCACTGCTCCTACATGCATCACGGCGTTCCGCCGATGCTCACCTTTCACGGGCGAAAGTACCCCGTGCCGAAGAGCAGCGACGCCTTCAAGGCTTTCAAGAAAACGCGGCCGGCCAAGATCCACGGCATCTATGAGGAAACGATGCTCGAGGTCGGCGCGACCGACGCGTTGCCGGCCATCGACGCCGCCGTGCTACAACTGCCGAAGAACGCAGGGGCGATTCAGAGCGGACATGACGCCGCGGTGGAAACGGTGCGTCTGATGTACGCCGCCCAGAAGCGGCTCACGCCAAAAACAATCATCAACGCCGACAATCCCGCACTCACGGAGAATGGCCGCGCCGCGCGCCTTTGGGCGAAAAAGAAAATCCGTGAGGCGACGATCGCGTCGCTCGCCGACAGCGTCCGACTCCTCGCCGATCTCTGGGCCTCCGCGTGGGCGAAGGGCAATGGCGATGTCAACGCGGCTGGCCAACTCGGCGCGTTCAGTGAGCCGGAGTTCGACAACATCTGCCGCAACGAACAGGATTTCGCGCCGAGCCTCTCGCTCAACGAAATGGTGCAGAGCGGCCGCTTCGAGCCGGCATAAGAACGGGATTTCTCACGGCAATACGCTGCTCATCGATCGCCACGGCGTTCTGTTTCGCTACCCGAAGCGCCGCCAGGCACGCGTACCGCGACTCGGCCGACGACGCGCACCCAGTTGACGCGTCCGGCCGCGTCGCGAACGAACTCGATCGACTGTCCGCGGTCCGTACCGTCGGTGATTACCGCGCGATCTGGGCCGAAGAACGCGATCGGGAGCTCCGCGCCGGGGGCTCGGTTTCCGTTGGGACGCTCCTGCACGAAAAGCTTGCCGGCGTCGGCACGGACGATGACGGTGTTGCTCGGGCGCGCGTAGGTGCCGACATACGGCGCGGGGTCCGGTTGCTTCGCCAGCGGCTCGACGTTCGGCAGCGTCTCGACGAGCCCGCGGTGCGCGATGGCCTGATTGCGCGTGTACGTCACGCCGAGGTATGACTCGAGCGCCTTCCGCTCGACGTCTTGAATGAGGCGCCATCCGACGTTCGCGTTGGTGAGGATGGCGATCGCGAAGTTTCGCTCGGGAACGATCTCCAGCAGCAGAATGTGACCGCCCAGCGTCCCGCCGTGCGACGCGGTGTGCACGCCGGCGACGTTGCGCAGATGCCAGGCGATGCCGATGTCGTCGTCGGTGCTCTGCTTGTGCGCCTGCACCGTCCGCATCAGCTCGAGCGTCTCGCGCTTCAGCACGCGTTCCCCGCTCGCCGCGGTCCCGTCGCCCATGTGAAAGCGCGCGTAGGCCAGGAGATCGGTGATGCACAGGCCGACGCCGCCGGCCGTGACGCTCGACGACGGAACGAACGGGCGCTGCAACGTCGCGGTGCCGCCTCGCACCGAGTGACCCGCCGCAAATCGCTGGACGATGAACTCGCCGGCCGTCGTTCCCGCATGCTCCAGCCCGAGCGGTTGAAAGACGAGATCACGAATGGCGCGATTGATCGGCGTTCCCGTCACCACCTCGATGACCCGCCCCGCGATACTGAACCCGGCGTTGTTATAGCTCCACGCCGCCCCGGGCGGCGCCACCTGCATCAGATCAGTGACCGTGCTCGATTCGACGAAGTTCTTGAGCGTCTCCGTTCCGCGATCGGGGCCGGAGACCTGCCCTTCCCATCCGCCGAGGTGCGTCACCAGGTGCCACACCGTCACGTCGCGGCTCGCCGCTTCGTCGCGCACGCGAAAGTCGGGCAAATATTTCCGTACCGGCGCGTGCAGATCGATCTTCCCTTGCTCGACGAGCCGCATGATCGCCGTCGCCGCGAACGTCTTCGAGATCGACGCGATCGGAAAAACCGTGTGCGCAGTAACGGGTAGCGGATCTTCGACGTTCGTGACGCCGAGCCCGCGCGTCGTGGCGACGCCGTTGTTGAGGATCCCGATCGCCACGCCCGGCACGCCGAGCTCCTTCATCTTCGCCTCCGCCAACGAGGCGATGGCGTCGAAACGCGGATCGCTCGGCGCTTGTGCGAAGGTCCGGCTTGTGGCGAACGAAATCGCCAGCGCAACGGTTCCACGACGATAGGAGCGTATCATATGGCAGGCTTGGCTGCTGGGGGTGGCCTTCGACGATTGAGGAAGTTCGATGAAGTCAGGCGTCTGCGGCACGTTCATGAATGTCCCGGCCGTGATGCATCGAGTTGGATCAATTGCGGGTCCACGCCGGGCCCGCGGACCCGCCCCAGCGCGAGGCACAATGCACCAGTCACCAACGCCGTCGCCGCCAGACCGACCAATGATCCGGCCGTGCTGCCCGTCGCGTCCTTGAGCAACCCGACGGCATAGGGACCGACGAAACCACCGGTCGCCCCCAGTGCATTTACTAGCGCAATTCCCGCCGCCGCCGCGGTCCCGTTCAGAAGCGTTGCCGGCATGCACCAGAATGGCGCGAGGAAACCATAGACCCCCGCCGGCACGAGCGCGAGCGCCGCGACGCGTGCATACGGATGCGGCAACAGTCCGGCGCCGAGCCATCCAAGCGCGGCAACGGCGATGCACGCCGCGGCATGCCGTTTTCGTTCGCCCGTGCGATCGGAGTGCGCACCGACGACCAACATCGTTACGGTCGAGAGAGCGCCCATCGCGCCGGTGACGAGACCAATCCTCAAATTGCCCGCGCCGAGTGCATCGCGCACGATCGTCGGCGCCCAGAACGCGTAACTGTAGCTGCTCAGCATCGCGAAGAAGTAGACGAGCGATGCGAGCAGAATCACCGGGTGCACGAGCGCGCGGACCGGCGGCAGGCCATGCGGCGCCCCGGACGTCTCGCGGTCACGCTCGATGCGAGCGCCGAGCCAGGCGCGTTGCTCGGCGCTGAGCCACGACGCATCGGACGGCCGATCGGGGAGCAGCCCGAGAATCGCCACGCCGAGCAACACCGATGGAATTCCCTCGAGAAGAAAGACCCACTCCCATCCGGTGAGCCCGCCCCGTCCATCCAGGCCGAGCAGCCATCCGCTCAGCGGATTGCCGACCGCCGCGGACACCGGGATCGCCGTCATGAACCACGCAAGCGCGCGTGCGCGCTCACGCGCCGGGAACCAGTCGCCGAAGTAGTAGACGATTCCGGGAAAGAACCCGGCCTCAGCCACGCCGAGCAGGAAGCGCAGCACGTAGAACTGCAGCGGTGTGCGAACGAACATCATCGCTGAAGCAACGATCCCCCAGCTGATCATGATGCGCGCCATCCACCGCCGGGCGCCGACGCGGGCGAGGATCAAATTGCTCGGCACCTCGAGCAGCGAATATCCGACGAAGAACACACCGGCGCCGAAGCCGTACACGCTCTCGCTGAGCCACGTCAGGTCTCGCGCCATCTGCAGCTTGGCGATCCCGATGTTGTTCCGGTCGAGATAGTTGCAGACGAACAGGACGAACAGGAACGGGATCAGGCGCAGCGTGACTCGCCGCAGCGTCGCTCGCGCGAGCACCGAATCGTCGCGCTCGAGCCCAGCATGCTGTGTCTGATTGATAGCCGTCGCCGTTGGCATTATGCCCGTGAACTTTACGGCAGCTGCGGCCAGATGGTCACGTCGCGCAGCGGCAGGCGGCGAAACTTTCCGCGCATCGACTGCACCGCCGAGTCGAGCTCGAACAGCTGCGCCGGCGTCAAATCCAATCCGTGTTCGTTCGGCTGGTCCTTCGTGCCAACCGGATAGTCGACGTACGGCGTCTTCGACTGCTCGACGTGCGCGCCGAGCACGTGCGTAACGCGATGCCCCCGGACGAATTGCGCGAGGCGGTCGATGCTGAGGGCGAATGCGGCCGTATCTCGCACGTACAATCGTCCCGGGTAGAACGTATCGCCGGTGAGCATGATGCCCGTCCGGCGATCGTAGAGGGCGATACTCGCCGGCTGGTGTCCCGGCATCGGGATGACGTCGAGCACGCGATCACCGAGGTCTATTGTGCCAACGTTCGTTGGCCAGTGCGAAACCCCGAAAAACGCGCGGACCGACGCGGTGTCGCGGCCGACGACTGTGGTGTTGGGACGCTTCACGAACTGACTGTCACCCGCCACGTGATCGCTGTGGGCATGACTGTGCGCGACCACGAGCCCGAGCGCGCTCTTGCCGCGGCGCGCGAGCCATCGGTGAATCAGCGTGTCCACCGGCGTCGCGACGTCGATCGTCGGCGCGCCCGTGTCGAACAGCAGGGCGCGATCGCGACCGAAGATCAGGTACAAAAATGGCTTTTCATAGTTCGTGCACGCCGGCTGCCGCAGGATGTAGAAATCGTCGTTGTATGCGGCGACGCGAAACGCAGGTCGCCCGCCGCAGTCGGCACCTCCGGCGTACCAGCCGTCCGGCAAACGCCCGCCCGCGGGATCGGCGTTCGTGGCGCCGCGATGCATACACGCCGCCAGTGCGGCAACGAGGACCGCGCCGACGGCGATCGCGGCGCGCACGCCTAGTGCCTCTTGCCGTCGTCCGGGTGACACGCCTGGTCGACCACGACGGCGCTCGCGAGGAGCAGCACCGGATCTTCCCCGTCCGCGATGTCGATGCCGTACGTGTCCGTCCAGGCGAACCATCGCTTGGACACCGTCGCCACCGTGCGGTCGCCGCGCCGGAACGTGTACTCGTGATCGGTGAAGTTGCCTTCCGCCTCGAGATCATCCGGACCGGGCACGTCTACTGAAAAACGGTGGTGAAACGGAGCGAACAGCGCCTTCTTGACGACGGCTGCAATCTCACCGCCTCGCGAGATCTCATACGTCTTGCCCCACGACAGCACGCGCTGCTTGATGTATGCCAGCTCGTTGCCGGTCAGGTCCTGGAACGAGAGCTGGTCGCCGAAGCTGAACGCCTTGCCGTCGACGAAGTACACGTCGCGCTCGTTCTCGTCCTTGATGTAGAAGTCGTCGCCCCAGGACAAGAGCTTTTGCTTGAGGATGTAACGCATGTGTGGAGATGATTAGCGAGGCGGTGTTCCGGCGATTTTCTTCTCTGTCGCGGCAGCCGCGGCGCGCTCGGCGTCAGTGCCTTTGGGATTGAGCTCGAGCGCCTTGCGGTACGAGGTAATCGCCGACGCCGTGTCACCGCCGGCTCGCTGCGCGTCGCCGAGCCGGTCCAGCGCGCGATACGACTTCGGAAAGAGCGCGGCCGCGAGCGTGTGAATCGCCACCGCGTCGGCCATTCGCTTCTTGCGCAGCCTGTCGTCGCCGAGGGTGATGATCGCGCCCTCGGAGACATCGACGTCGGCCAACTTTCCGGCGTCGCGCCACGCGTTGACGAGCGCCGCAACGTCGGCGCCACTGCGCCCGGCCTCGAGCGAGTCGCGTAGCACGACGGCCAACGTGAGGCGCTTCGGTGCAGTGAGGATCAACTTGTCGCCGCGCGGGCTGACGACATACGCCGTCGCGTTCCGGAGCTCGGGATTGTCGAACGACCCGACCGGGCGCCATATCGTGTCGGTCGCGCTTCTCGCGTAGAGCACGTTGCCCTTGGCCATGAGGATCATCCCATGTCCGGGCACCCACGCGTGCGCCGTCCGGCCGATGAGCGTCGGCCCGAGGGTGCTCGTCTGTCGCGTCGCGAGGTCGATCCGGCGGATGACGTTGTGGGCGTCCGCCGAGTCGATGCGCACGTACGTCAGCGCGCGCTCACCGGGGACGCGCTGCGCCGGCAGCGCGGGCAGGCCGCTATCTACGTCGACAATGGCGCCGGTCTTCGCGTCGAACAGGCCGAGCGTGAACGTCTTGGATTTCGGGCGGGTCAGCGCGTAGTCGCCATTGGGCAGCGGCGTGTAATAGCCGGTGGTGTCGGGAGCGCGCAGGACGCCGCGCACGGGCGTGCCGTCGGCCGAGTACACCCACGGACCGAACTGCTTGAACAGCGTCGCGGGCTGCCAGCGCACCGCGACGTACTCGCCGCGCTCGTTCACCGTCGGCGAATTCTCGTTCTCCGGTGTGTGCGTGACCCGAGTCTCTTTGCGCGATGCCAGGTCGATGCGATAGATGTCGCTGCGCGCGCCAGCACCCGTGTCGCGTTGGGCGCTGAACACGATGGCGCGGCCGTCGGGCGTGAACGACGGTTGGCTGTTCGTGCCGTCGTCGTGCGTCAGCTTGACGGGCACTCCGACCGTGAGACGGTTCCCCGTCCACTTCAGGTCGACGACCCACAGGTTTGTCGGATTCTGCGCTCGCGCGACCGCGGCTCCGGACATCGAAGCGGCGATCAACGTCATAGCGGCGGTGGACGACAGCAGGCGCGACACGGTGGACTCTCCGAGACCTGGCAACAGGCTGCGAATAGTGGAGCCAAGCGCCCCACCTGGCTAGCCGTCGCGGCTTATCCCGCTCAGCTTCCTCGCGCATGGGACTCGTCGTCGCCGTCATCATCCTCGTCGCCCTCGCGCACTACGCGTGGCAACGCCGCGCCGCGCGCGACATCGTCGAGCGATGGTTGATGGAGAACCGATTCCGCGCCCGCGAGCTTCGCATCCCCTGGTTCAGCGTCGGCAACTTTCCGATGACGTTTTTCCGATCACAGAAGAGCGCGGTCGTTTTCCGCGCTGTCGTCGAGGATCGCTCGTTGGGCGGCACCGGGACCGTATGGCTCCGCGTTTGGCCCGGCTTGGCCGGAAAGCTCGGCGAAGAGATCGAGGTCAACTGGGAAAAGATGCCCGCGCGAGCCGCCGAGGACGCACCACCACTTGAGGAAGGTTGGTGGACGCGTCAGCTCGAGCTGCTTCGTCGAATTCAACGCGGCGAGACGACGTTCCGCCTCCGCGGCCACGACCCCGCGCAAGGCGCCGAGTTCGACGAGCTCGTCGAATACTTGTTGGCGATGCAGCGACGCGGGCTGATCACGTTCGGGACGCCCCTCGCCAACCTGCGCGGCGATTCGCAGTACGCGGCCGTAACTGACGTTTCGATCACGCAAGCCGGCAAGGAATTGCTCGCCCGTGAAAGTCCGCCCATAGATCACGACCAAGCCGGCAGTTCAGACCGTTGACGCTTGGTACAATTGGATACGGGACAAACCGACGGGATTGAACGGATGACCTACAGGATCAACTGCTTTCGAAGGGGCGTGGCGAGAGAGTCTTTCGTCGCAAAATCCCATTCAAAAGCAGTTTTTTCCTGTAGTTTTTCCGTTCAATCCCGTCGCAGTGTCCCGTATCCAATTGTACCAATCATCCACGCGACGAGATGCCAGCGCGGTCGCGATCCATAGAAAGGGGCCTAGGCCGGACGATCGCCCTTCACGGTGACACGATTCCCTTTCCGCTCATTCGGCCAATAGTCCCAAATGGCCATATGCTGCGTGCAGCGATTGTCCCACATCGCCACGTCGTTCAGCCGCCACGTGAATCGCGTCTGATACCACGGCGTCTCCGCATGCTGATACAAGAACTGTAACACAGCGCGGCTTTCATCCTCAGGAACGCCTTCGATGCGCGTCGTGAACGTGCGATTCACGAACAACGACTTCTTCCCCGTCTCGGGATGCGTGCGAATGACGGGGTGCACCGCGCTCGGATATTTCTTGCCGGCATCGTTCACCCCGCGATCCGCATACCGTCCGCGGTAGAAGTGCTCGGACTCGTGCATGGCGCACAGCCCATCGAGATACGACTTCATCCGGGGCGAGAGATCGTCGTACGCCGCGTACATGTTCGAGAAGAGCGTGTCGCCGCCACTCGGCGGGAGCAGATGAATCTGCAGGATCGTCCCGAGCGGCGGCTCCGTATCACACGAGACGTCCGAATGCCACGTCTCGCCGTTGGCGATCTTTGAATCCTTGTGCGCGTGGATGACGAAGACTTCCGGATGGCCCTCGAGGTGCGGCGCCGCGGGGTGGATGTGCAGGTCGCCGAACCGTCGCCCGAACACGACCTGCTGCTCGGGCGTCATCGGTCCCGTCTGATCGCGGAAGAAGATCACGAGGTGCGCGAGAAATGCCTCGTGCACCTCGGACCATTGCTCCTCGGACACCGGCCGCGTCAGATCGACGCCGCGGATCTCGGCGCCGATCACCGGCGAGCATGGCTTTACGTCGATCGTCCGGTACGCCACGGCCGCTTCCGTCGCCCGCCGCCCGTCGCCGCGGTCAGCGTTGCCCGGTTGCTTTCTGCGCGGCGACCTTCGCCTTGCGCGCGGCCGTGAGCGAGTCGAATTCGGCCTGCTCGAGATAGGTCACGTCGATCCAGTTGTGCGCCATCTCGTCGACCGTGCGATCGCCCCAGCCGACCCACTGATTCGGATCCGGGTTGTTCGGATTCGCCCTGGTGTTGTCGTGCCATGCCGTGAATGCGAGCGTGGTTCCTTTCGGGAGCAGTGGAGCGGATTCGTCGGCGTAGACGTAGTTGACGTGCCAGTTCCACTGGAAGTTCTTCACCTGGCTGATCGTTTCCTTGTGGCCGTCGGGGAAGATCGCCTCGAGCGCCATCGCCGTCCCGCGCATGTGCATGTGTGGTTGGAAATTCTCCAACCGCGCCGGGGCCTGCAGCACATAGAAGTTCTGCGTGATCGTCTTCTCGTTCGGCGGAATGTCGAGCTCCGAGTTCCGCGCGACGTTGAACATCGTCAGCACCGTGCGATGCTTCGGCACGTAGCCCTTCGGATAGAAGTACACCGCCAGCTCGACCTGCGTGTCCTTGTACTCCTGGCCGATGGCGTGGTAGTGCACTTCCCAGCGAATGCGCGAGCCGGGCAGCATCAACTTGCCCGCGTCAGGAGCGAAGATCTGTCCGGTTTTGCCGACCGCCCATTCCATGAACAAGCCGGCGTTCTGCTGATGGTCGTGTGCCGAGCTGGCGAGGCCGGTGATCTGCGGCTCGTCCTGCAGCAAATACGCAAGCACATGATGGACGACCTTGCGATCCTGCACTTTGACCGGCTTCACCTCGATCGCGCGAACCCAACGCGGCTCGGTGATCCCCGTCTCGACGGTCGGCCGATACCACTTGTCCTGGGTGTGCGCGGCGAGCGTGTACGGCGTCGAACGAATGACGAGATCCGGTGGCGCGCCAAACTTGTCGGCGAGCTGCCACCGGTTCGGATCGGGGAATTTGCGCGCCGGCGGCTCGTCGGCGGCGTTGCCACGCGGCGTTCCGTCGTCGACCCAGTTCACGATAGTCTGAATCTGCTCGTCGGTCAGGCTGCGATCGTTCTTGAATTGCTGAACGCCGACGGTCTTGTCGATATGCCAGGGCGGCATCAGACGCTGCGAGACCTTTTGCTTGATCTCATCCGCGGCCTCTACGGCGTCCTGATAAGTGAGGAGCGACATCGGCGCGATCGAGCCGGGCTGATGGCACTCCTGGCACTTCGACTGAAGGATGGGCGCGACGTCCTTCGCGTACGAGACGGCCCGGTGTGTGTTGGCCGTCGCGACCTTGGGCCCGTAGACGGCCACGGACAGCGTGAGCGACGCGATGGCCGCGCCGAGCAAGTTCACGGTGTAAGGCTTCACGGTGTCACCCTCACTTTGACGAAGGCGTTCGTCCAGCAACACTGCGAATGGCCTGCGGAGGTAACATCTGAGTCCGTCGCGCGCACTCGAATGATATAGTCTCCGGGCTTATTAAAGCTTACTGTTGTGCTCGCTGAGCCACCTTTGGGAGTAAGTCTCGATGACGCGGGTGCGAAGGTGAGCTGCGCCGGTCCCTGATGCGTGAACCAAGTGAGGACGACCGGCGTGCCTGTGCGTGACGTTGCGCTGTTGCCGTCATCCTTGGCGACGACGTCGATGGTCAACGGCTTCCCGACGGTCGCCGTGCGCTCGACCATGATCCCGGCTGGTCCGCGCGACTCCGGTCCGCTCGCGCCGAAGGTCAAAATAGGAGGTGTGTTGTTGGAGCCCGCCTCGCCCTCCAGTGCGTCGATCTGCCACTCCTCGCGCAGGCTTCCCGGAATCTCGAAGCTCTTCCCCTGCATTTTCACGGTCCAGACGACCTTCTGTTTGTCGCCAAAGTCCGCCGGCACCTTCACCGCGAACACGCCCCAATGACGACGCGGATAGAAGTAAGTCGGCTGCCCCTGATCGGGATTGCCGGGGCTCACGAAGTTGTCTGGCCCGATGGGAATGTTCAGCACTTCCGTGGCGTTGCGGTTGTAGTAGCCGAACGACAAGCTGTAAGTCCCATCGGCGTTCTTATACCAACCCTCGAACGCGGGCGTCGCCGTCTGGCCCGACGGCGACAGGGGTGCGAGCGGCGTCTGTGCGCGCGCCAGCGTGGGGGCCGCAGCCAACGCAACCGACGTCAACACAGCAAGCGTCGTGAACCGCACAGCGAGCATCCAGTCTCCGGGCGTAGAGAGAGATTTTGGGGGCCGCGTGAACATGCGCGGCGCCACGCAAGTCGTGCAAGGGCAAAGGCGTCGGATGTATTCCGGTTTTGGGTGCGGCTGACCATCATTCCTCGTCCTCAACCCCAAGCCACGTGCTCGCCTGCCTGTCCCCACGTCGCTCGATTGCGCTGCTGGCGCTCGTCCTCGTCGGCTCCAGCGCCACGGCGCAAAGCGGGAACCCAAAAACCGCCGCGCCCGCGTCGAATGGATTCACAACGGCCCGCGGTGAATGGCCGAGCTACACCGGCGATGCGCGTGGTTCCCGCTATTCACCGCTCGACCAGATCTCGGGGGCGAACTTCAGCTCGCTCGAGGTCGCGTGGCGATTCAAGACCGATTCGCTCGGCCCGCGCCCCGAGTTCAAGCTGGAGAGCACACCGCTCATGGTCGGCGGGACGATCTACACCACGGGCGGCACCGGCCGCGCCGTCGTGGCGCTCGACGCCGTCACAGGGGCGCTCAAGTGGACGCATAAGGAGGACGAAGGACCGCGCGGAGCCGCGGCGCCTCGCCAGCTGTCCGGCCGCGGCCTCGCGTATTGGACCGACGGACGTGAAGAACGAATCCTGTACGTCACGCCAGGCTACCGTCTTCTCGCGCTCGACGCGAAGACGGGCAACCTCGTCTCATCGTTCGGCACGAGCGGCGCGGTCGATCTCAAGACGGATATCGATCAGGAGATTCTTCCCGATCTGACGACGGGCGAAATCGGCTACCAGGGAGCACCGGTCGTCGGACGCGACGTCGTCGTCATCGGCGCCGCGTTCCGCGAAGGCACTGCGCCCAAGAGCTTCAAGAACAACAAGGGCTACATCCGCGGCTTCGACGTTCGCACCGGCAAGCGCCTTTGGACGTTCCATACGATTCCGAAGAAGGGCGAGCCGGGGTACGAGACGTGGCTCAACGGCTCCGCCGAACCCGCGGGCAACACCGGCGTGTGGAGTCAGGTGACGATCGACGAAGACCTCGGCCTCGTCTACCTCCCCGTCGAATCACCGACCGGCGACTACTACGGCGGCCACCGTCCCGGCAACGATCTCTACGGCGAAAGTCTGGTCTGCCTCGATCTCAAGACGGGCGCGAAGAAGTGGCACTACCAGCTCGTACACCATCCGATCTGGGACTTCGACATCCCCGCCGCGCCGGTTCTCGGCGACATCACAGTGGATGGCCGCGCGATCAAAGCCGTCGCCGTGCCGACGAAGCAGGGCATCCTCTACGTCTTCGATCGCGTGACGGGGAAGCCGGTCTGGCCGATCGAGGAGAAGCCCGTCGAGAAAGGTGAGGTGCCGGGCGAATGGTATTCGCCAACTCAGCCGATGCCGACCAAGCCCGCCGCATACGCCAAGAACGGCACTTCGATCGACGATCTGATCGACTTCACACCCGAGCTGCGCGCTCAGGCGGTGCAAGTCGCATCTCGCTACAAGCTCGGTCCCATCTTCACGCCGCCCGTGGTCAGCAAAGCCGACGGTCCACTCGCCACGCTCGCCCGCGGTCCGACGAATGGTGGATCGAACTGGCCCGGCGGCGCATTCGATCCGGAGACGCACACGTTCTACGTCGCGTCGTCGAACGCGGCGGCGGTCGTGCTCGGGCTCGTGCAGCCGAGCAAGGACAGATCCGACATGGATTGGGTCGCCGGCAGCGCCGCCCCCGCGGGACGTGGCGGTGGACTCGGCGGCGGAGGACTAGCAGTACAGGGACTATCGATCTTCAAGCCGCCGTACGGAACGATCACCGCGATCAATCTCGACAAGGGCGAGATCGCCTGGCAGGTGCCGCACGGCGAGACGCCGGATGCGGTGCGGAACAACGAAGCGCTCAAAGGCCTCAACATTCCGCGCACGGGCCAGGCCGGATTCACCGTCGGAACGCTCGTCACGAAGACACTCGTCATCGCCGGCGACCCGCAAGTAACGACGCTGACGACGCGCCCGCGCGGCGCGATGCTTCGCGCTTACGATAAGAAATCGGGGGCCGAAGTTGGCTCGGTGTTGCTCCCCGCTCCGATCAGTGCGTCGCCGATGACCTATTCGGTCGGCGGCAAACAGTACATCATCGTCGCCGTAAGCGGGGGCCCCTATTCAGGCGAATTTGTGGCGCTGCGCCTCCCTTCCGGAGGACCGCAGTGACGCGACGAATCCGCGTTGCAATTCTGACGAGTTTTGGTGCTGTGGCTTTCTTTGCCGGCCGCACCGGTTCGCTGAACGCGCGCGAGAGCGTGCTCGCCAAGACCGTGTGGGACAGCGTCTATTCGGTGGCGCAGGCCGCCCGCGGCGAAACGGCCTACGCCAAAGGCTGCGCACGCTGCCACGGCGCTGCGCTCACCGGCGGCGATCAATCGCCGCCGCTCGCCGGCTCCGCGTTTTTAGGAAACTGGAACGGCCAGTCGCTAGTCGACCTGCAGCAGCGCATCAAGACGACGATGCCCTCCGACAGCATCGGCATCTATGACGCGAAGTTCGTCACCGACGTCGTCGCGTTCATGCTCAAGGCGAACGGCTTCCCCGCCGGGGACGCCGAGCTGTCGAACGACGACGCGACGCTCAAGGACATCGCGATCCGCGCGAGTCGCCCCGCACCGCCGAACTAGAGATCGCCGAGTCGCCGAGTCGCCGAGTCGCCGAGTCGCCTACTTCGCCGCCGCCGGAAAAGCCGGCAGCTTCGAGACGTCGCGCTGGTCGTGCTGGATGATGACGGTCGCCTTGAGGTTCGCCGCGATCTTCTTGAACCGCTCGAGCGACGCGATCGTCTCCGCGCGACTGGTGTTGAACGTCGGGACGCCGTTGCTCTCGTAATTTTCGTGGAAGTGGGCCAGATCGCCCGTCAGCAACACGTTGCCCGTCTCCTTCAGCTTGACGAGCAGACTGTGATGACCCGGCGTGTGTCCCGGCGTATCGAGCATGATCACGCTGCCGTCGCCGAAGATGTCCTTGTCGCCGGTCACGGGTTCCACCTTCCCTTCTCCGCTGATCCACTGCTTGAACATCGGGGCGAGCTGGGTCTGCTTCGGGTCGGTCACGACCTCCCAGTCGCCTTTTCCAATGAGCAACGTCGCCTGAGGGAAGAGGCTCGCCTGTCCGGTATGATCGCCGTGGTAGTGGCTGATGCCGACGTATTTGACCTGCGCCGGAGTCACCTTCAGCTCTCCGAGCAGATCGACGAGGGACTGCTTCGGCGCCGTCGGTGTGTTGCCCATAGGATAGCCGGTGTCCCAAACGAGATAGTCGTCGCCGTGGCGGACGAGATAGCAGCTCGCCGTGAGCTGCACCTTGAAGCCCGTAAAGGCATACGTGTCGGAGAATCGCTGGCCGACATCCGTCGGAGCGGTGTTCGTCCCGCACTGCAGCCGGGTGAGCGTTAACGCCGCCGGCGTCTGCGCGTTCGCGAAGGACGCCACGCTCACTACCGCTATACCCAGGAAACGTCGCGCGTGTCTCATATAGAATCCTGTCCCGAAGGTAGGGTCTGACCCCATTTCAACAATTCGAAATAGGGTCAGACCCCAAAGGAAACGATGACGCGGGAAATATGGGAGGCAGGACTGGCCGGCGCGAGGAAGGGTCAGCGCGCCGTAAGAATGGACGCGTATCGCTTTCCGAATCCGGGCTGCGTGGTAGCTTCCGGATTCAGAAGCCCGCTCCCGGATCCCAAGCACAATCGGAGTCTCCGCATGCCTCGTCGCATCGTCTTCGCGCTCTGCGTCGCCGCTGTTTTGCCGCTACACGCTCAACAGGACACGACCCGCAAGCCGACGCCGAAGAAACCCGATCTCGAGCTCGTGCCGACTCGCTCGATCAATCTCGACACGGACGAAGGCACCTGGATCTCACTCGACGTCTCGCCTGACGGACGCACGATCGTCTTCGATCTGCTCGGCGACCTTTATACCATACCGGTCAGCGGTGGTGCGGCAACCCCGCTGACGACCGGCATGCCGTACGACGCCCAGCCGCATTTCTCGCCTGACGGCAAGTCGGTCGTGTTCACGAGCGATCGCGACGGCGGCGACAACGTCTGGATCATGGACCTCGCGACGAAGGCGACGAAGCAGATCACGAAGGGTAAGACGTCGCGCTATCGCTCGCCGACCTGGACGCCCGATGGCCAGTACGTCGTCGTGTCGCGCGCCGCGCAGGCGATCGGCGTGTCGAAGTTGTGGATGTACCACAAGGACGGCGGCGCCGGCATCCAGCTCTATCGCGATCCGCAGCCGCTCAACGGCGCCCAACCGGTGAGCATGCTCGGCGCCTCATTCGGGAAGGACGACCGGTACATCTGGTACGCGCAACGCGGCGGCTCGTGGGAGTACAACGCCGGCCTGCCGCAGTACCAGTTGATGACCTTCGATCGCCGCACCGGCCGCCGCGAGTCGCGGGCCAACACCTACGGCTCGGCGTTCCGCCCCGCGCTCTCGCCCAATGGCCGGTACCTCGTCTACGGGTCGCGCTACGAAGCCCAGACGGGACTTCGCATTAGAGATCTCACAACGACCGAAGAGAAGTGGCTCGCCTACCCGGTCACCCGCGACGAGCAGGAATCCGTCGCGCCACTCGACGTGTATCCGGGCTACGCCTTCACGCCGGATTCGCGCGCCGTCATCGTTTCGTATGGTGGCAAGATCTGGCGGGTGCCGGTGGACGGCTCGGCGGCGGCCAACATTCCATTTCACGTCACGACGAAGATCGACGTCGGACCCAAGCTCGCCTTCACCTATCCGATCCGCGACTCGGCGCAGTTCACCGTCAAGCAGATTCGCGACGCGGTCCCGAGCCCGAACGAGAAGCAGCTCGCGTTCGTCGCGCTGGACCGGCTGTACATCATGGACTATCCGGGCGGCACGCCGCGCCGCGTCATCGATACGGAGGGTGCGGAGGCCGAGCCGTCCTGGTCGCCCGATGGCAGATGGGTCGCGTTCGTGACGTGGACGAAGGACGGCGGACATCTCTACAAGGTCGGCGCGTCCGGCGGTCGCCCCGTGCAGCTGACGCCGGGCAACGCGCAGTGGTCCACGCCCGCGTGGTCGCCCGACGGCAAGCGCATCGTCGCCGTGCGCGCGCCCGCGCAGCAGGTGCGCGAGCAGGGCGGCTTCATGGGCGGCGCGGAGATCGTTTGGGTCTCCGCCGACGGCGGCGCCGCGACGCTCGTCGCGCCCGCCCAGGGACGCGGCAATCCGCACTTCGTTCAGAACGACTCGACGCGCATCTACCTCTACAGCGTCGGCGAAGGCTTGGTGTCGCTGCGCTGGGACGGCACCGATTCTCGCAGCCATGTGCGCGTCACCGGCTTCACCGCGCCCGAGGCGACCCAACCCGCGCCCGCGCTCGGCATCCGCATGGCGCCGGTCGGCGATCGTGCGCTCGTGCAGGTGTCGAACGACGTCTTCATCATGGTGGTGCCGCAGTCCGGCGAGGCGCCGACGATCAATCTCGCCAATCCGGCGAACGCGTCGATTCCCGCGAGAAAGCTTTCCGACGTCGGCGGCCAGTTCCCGGTATGGGGCGCCGACGCGAAAACAATCCACTGGTCGATCGGGAACTCGCACGTCGTCTACGTCGTGGACAGCGCGTTCGTGCAGCCGGACACCACGACGCGTCGCGACTCGACGGCCGGTCGCGACACTTCGGCTAAGAAGCCGACGTACCACGGCACCGAGACGCCAATCGTCATCCGCGCCCAGCGCGACCTGCCGCAGGGCAACGCACTGCTTCGCGGGGCGCGCATCGTGACCATGAAAGGGGGGAGCGACGAAGTCATCGAGCGCGGTGACATCTACGTTCGCAACAACCGCATCGCGGCGGTGGGCGCAACGGGAACGCTCGCCGGCGTCCCGTCGGACGTCCGCGTGATCGACGTAAGCGGCAAGACCATCACTCCGGGCTTCGTTGACACGCACGCGCATCCGGACGTCGAGCGCGGCGAGCACCAACAGCCGTGGTCGTATCTCGTGAATCTCGCCTACGGCGTGACGACGATGCGCGACCCGCAGACGGGCACGACCGACGTGCTGACGTACGAGGATGCAGTCACCGCCGGTATCACCGTCGGCCCGCGCATCTACTCGACGGGCCCCGGATTGTTCGCGTCGACGTACGTGCCGGCGGCTGGCGAGGAGATCAACAACCTCGACGACGCGCGGCGCATCCTGCGCCGGTACTCGAAGTACTACGACACCCACACCCTCAAGATGTACCTCGCCGGCAATCGGCAGCAGCGGCAGTGGATCCTGATGGCGGCGAAAGAACAGAACATCATGCCGACCAGCGAAGGCGCGCTCGATTTCCGCTACGACATGACGATGGCGATGGACGGCTATCCCGGGCAGGAACACAACATTCCGATCACGCCGCTCTATAAGGACGTGGTCAGTCTGATGTCACAGACGGGCATCGCCTATACGCCCACCCTGATCGTCGCCTACGGCGCGCCGCACGCCGAGAACTACTGGTACGCGAAGGAACCGCCGTACAACGACGTGAAGATGCAACGCTTCACGCCGTATCAAGTGCTCGCATCAAAGGCTCGGCGCCGCGGACGCAGCGCGTTCGGCGGCGGCAACGACGGCGGCTGGTTCATGGATGAGGAATACAACTTCCCACTCGTCGCGCGCGCGGTGAACTCGATTGTCAAAGCCGGCGGCCGCGTGGGGGTCGGTAGCCATGGCCAGCTCGATGGCGTCGGCTACCACTGGGAGCTCTGGTCGTACGCCATGGGCGGTATGACGCCGATGGATATCCTCCGCTGCGCGACGACGTACGGCGCGCAGGCGATCGGACTTCAGAACGATCTCGGGACCGTCGAAGCGGGCAAGCTCGCCGATCTCGTGATCATGGACCGCAATCCGCTCGAGAACATTCGCAACTCGAACTCGATCCGGTACGTGATGAAGAACGGTCGCTTGTACGACGGCAACACACTCGACGAGGTATATCCGCGGCAGCGAAAGATGGAACACGTGCCAGGGACTCCCGAGCGGCCGAGCGTGAAGGCGGGCGTTGATTTGCCCTGAGCGATTGCGGGCGTTCGTTGAATTGACCGCTCCGAGGCGTCCCAGTGTCGGGATTGCCTCTGCGCTGCCTCCGTGCGCGAAAACCTGTACCGCGTCACGCCGTGTCGTTCCAGCCGTCGCCTGCGCGTGCGCGCAACGCGCGCGCCGAGCCGCGCCACACGGACGCTGAACACGCGGGTGTTCGGCCGCGCCACACGGCGCCGAGCGAGCGGGCCGGGCTGCGAGCCCTCCGCGCACGGATCTAATACTCTAGGGCTTCAACCTCACCATGAACACGTTCAGGCGTCCCTCGCCCACCTCGCCGCCGGCATACGCGTGAGCGTGAACCGCGTCGACCTGCTCGAGGTCCACGAGATTCGCGAGCACGTTCTCGTTGAAGCCGAAGATCTCGCCGGCGCCGATCTTTCCGTGGAGCACGATGTTGACGTGCTTGATGAAACCCGTCTCGCCTGACGACGAGCGGAACGATAGAAGAACGGTGTCGCCCTCGATCATCGAGAGGCTCGTCACGCGCATCGTCGTTTCGGCCACTCCGGTTACCGGGTTGACGGTTTGGCGTTGATTACTCTTGACGATGCCAGTGGGCGGTACCGGAACGGAGTCACTCGGGAAGCCGTCACGGACGTTGCCGCGCGCGCGACCGCCCGGCACATTGCGGATCTCCGAGCGGAACGCGATTCCTGTGTCCGGTCCCGTCGAAAGGTCTCCGGAGATCACCAGTGCCCTTGCTTCACCGCGACCACCGCGACCACCGCGACCACCGCCGGTACTGACCTCGCGGCGCTCGGACAGGCTCGTGATGTAATTGCCATTGGCGTCGAGTAGGATCGTCACGGTGTTGATTCCCGACGCGGCGACGAGCGCCTCCGGCTGGTGCGCGATGAGAAGCGCGCGCAGCTCGGCGACGGTGAGCGAATCGGCGGCCGCAATCGACCGGCGCGCAACCGGACCAGGCCGCGGTGCCCGAACGGCGGCGGTCGTGACGGCGAGCGCGAGGACGACGAGCGTCGCGGCGGCGATGCGTGGATGGCGTGGAGTGCTGGAAGTCATAGCCCTGATCCGTTGTTCGAGAAGTCCATGTCGCTCAGCGAGCGACGCGCCCAGTAGGAAAGCGGTCGCGGGGCGCCGCGAGCCGACGGTCAACAGCAGTTCGGCGTATCCGCGAGCGTCTGTCGTTTCGCGAAGTACTCGCCGATCACAATCCACCTCGATCGCCAGCCGAAGCCGGCGCACTAACACCCACATCGCCGCATTCCACGGGAAGATGGCGGTGATGAAGACCGCGCCGAGGAGGACGACGGGGTCGCGGGCCGCGATGTGTTCCGTTTCATGGCGCAGCATCAGCGCCCGCGCGGTCCGGTCGAGAGACAGGGTCCACTCTGGAATGACGATGCGCGCTCGTGTCACCCCGACCACGGCCGGGCCGACGTTCGCCGACACCATCACCGCGTGGCCATCAATCTCGGCGGCACGCCACTGGCGTCGTCGCCGCCGGAGCGTGATCGCTCCGTGCGCCAGAAGAACGACGTAAACGAGCGAGGCGCCAAGCCAAATGCGCCCGGCGTATCGGTCGATCTTGACCAGCCAAATGAGAAGTCTCAAGCGGAATTGCGGCGCGCGCGCGACAGCGGTTGGTCCCTGACTCGCGGACGCGACACCGACGTTGCTCGACCGGGCGGCAACGCGGTTCGCTGGAATTATCGCGACCGGCGCGGACCTTCGAAGACCAATGGCCGTGGGCACCACAACTGCCGCGAGGAGCGTGGCCAGCCAAATGAAACGCGTCGCGACCCGCCGTTGCAGCGCAAGCGCGTTGAGAGCGTGCGCGCCCGCCAGGAGGAGCGCACTAACGAGCGTCGCGTAGGCCATCCAGGTGAGCAGCATCAGCGCTCCCCCTTGGATTTGGCAAGGCGCTCGTCGAGCAGCTTTCGCAGACGCCGGATGTCGGTTTCGCTCAGCTCGCGGTCGCTCACCAGCTGCGTCAGCAACAGCTCCGGCGAGCCGCTGAAGATCTTGTCGAGCACGCGCGAGAGCGCGCTCTTGCCGGCCAAAGCGGGCGTCACCGCCGGCAAATACCGATGCGCCTTCCCCTCGGCGAGGTGGGTGACGAAGCCCTTTTCCTCCAGCGTGCGGAGGACGGTGAGGACCGTCGTGTAGGCGAAGCTGTCGTCGAGTGCGTCGCGGACTTCGGCGACGGTGCCGGAGCCCTTCTGCCACAGCACCGCCATGACATCGAGCTCGCGATCGGTGAACGAAATGTCCATGGGCCGGTCCGCCTATCAACTAGAGTTCTAGTAGATAATACGACCAGCCCTCGGAGTTGTCAACTAGTTTTTTAGTAGATCGCCGTTCTGCGCTTAACTCGCGGCCGACGCGGCGGCGGCGGCTTCCGCGGCCTGGTGCGCCGCGACCGCGACGAGCTGGACGTTCGATTGCGGGTTGGGGGCTCGGGTTGTCGCGATGCTCAGCAGACCGCGGCCGAGGCCTTTGAGCTCGTTGTGCCAAATGAAATCACCGGTCTCCGGATTCAGCCGCCAGACCTCCCCCCCGCTCGCCGCGTACAGCGAAGCGCCGTCCCACGCGACGTACACGAAGCCGGCCGACCTCACGGCGGTGCGCCATACTTCGTAGCCCGTCTTCTCGTCGAGCGCCACCACTGCATTCTTGATCCCCACAAATACCAAGACCCGCGGATCGCGAGGCATCTATAGCTCCGTTCGTTCAGGAAGAGCCGGCGCGCGGCGCGCCAGCTTGATCGTCGCCACACTCATCGCACTGCCCATCGCGCCGGCGACCGCGACGGTGAGCGGCACACCCAGGAGGACGCGTCCGTAGAGGAAGATTGCGCCAAGAGACAGAGCCGCCATCGGGACGCTGACACCCAAAAAACCCCATAGCGCGACGCGCGGCATGGACAACGTCTCGAGCGTCTGTCGCCGTTCGCCGCTCGCGAAGAAGAGCGAGAACAGCGTGCCGGCCAACCCGCCCATGAGGAAATACTCAATCGCCGCAACGATAATCTGGCGCGGGCCGAAAACTACGCCGGGGAAGAGGAGTCCAACCGCTGAGCGGCCGACCATGAGAGCGGTGCCCGCCACCGAAAAGGTGATGGCCCACGTGGTTGCGATGCCCAATAGCCCGCGGAGCCGCCGCAAAAACCCCACATTCCCGCCTTGCCTGAGGTGGACGAACTCTCCACCACTAAATACGCGGTGCGGGCCGGTTTAGTGCCAGGGTCGCCAGGCTAGCCGAGCTCGGTGACCCGATCGTTGCTACGGCGTTACGGTGATGGATACCGTAGTCGCGATCAGCGTGTCGACGCCGGATCTGATCGTCAATCGGCCGTTGCCGGGCGACAGGCCGAGGGCGCGCACGAAGCCGAGCGACGCCGAATCGATCTGGATGATCGTTGGGGTCTCGTTGCGGAGGATCGGCGCCGGACACCCCTGCTCGACCGACAGTGCGATATTGACTCTCTGGCCGACCGCCATCGACGTCGCCGATGGCGTGGCCGCCGCGAGCGCTCGGCAACCCGACGGGTTGGCGCCCGCCAGCTCGGGCGAGCTGCTGATGTTGCAGGCGGCAACGGCAACGACGCCGCAACATCCCAGCAGGAGTTTCATCGTGCGCATGCCTCGGCTCCGCGAGCGTATACTGATGCGACGATCCCTCTTTCCATGCGGTCACCGCGTGATGATTTTGCTGCGATACATGCCAAAACTTTCACTACATGTCGGTCAAGTAAATTTCCCATCGGCAACAGCCGCCGCCCGAGCCATGAAGCTTTTTTCAACGCTGCTCATCGTCTTCGCCGCCGTTGGCGCCGCCCAACAGGCGCCGCGCTCCGGCAATCCCATTCTCCCCGGCTGGTACGCCGACCCCGAAGCGCATGTCTTCGGCGGACAGTACTGGATCTTTCCAACGTATTCGGCGCCGTACGACCAACAAACCTTTCTCGATGCTTTCTCCTCTCACGACCTCGTCACCTGGGAGAAGCACCCGCGCGTCCTCGACATCGCCAACGTGTCGTGGGCGAAGCGCGCGGTCTGGGCGCCGTCGATCGTCGAAAAGGACGGCTGGTACTACCTGTTCTTCGGCGCGAACGACATCCAGAACGACCAACAGGTCGGCGGCATCGGGGTCGCCCGCGCTCGAACGCCCGCGGGTCCGTTCACGGACTACCTCGGCAAGCCGCTGATCGACCGGTTTCACAACGGTGCGCAGCCGATCGATCAAATGGTATTCAAGGATCGTGATGGCGCGTACTACATCGTTTACGGCGGCTGGCGGCACTGCAACATCGCGAAGTTGAATCCGGATTTTACGGGCTTCGTTCCCTTCCCCGACGGCAGCACGTTCAAGGAGATCACGCCGACGGGTTACGTCGAAGGCGCGTTCATGCTGCTGAAGGGCGACAAGTACTACTTCATGTGGTCCGAGGGCGGCTGGACCGGCCCGAACTACGCCGTCGCGTATGCCGTCGGCTCGTCGCCCTTTGGACCGTTCGAGCGAGTCGGCAAGATCCTGCAACAGGACTCCAGCATTGCGACCGGCGCCGGCCATCACTCCGTTCTTCAGTCACCGACATCGGGCAAATGGTACATCGTTTACCACCGTCGTCCGCTCGGTGAGGCGGACCGCAACCACCGCGTCGTGAGCATCGACGAGCTGCGTTTCGACGAGCGTGGCCTCATTCAGCCGGTCCGGATCACGAAGGAAGGGGTGCCGGCAGACCGCCTGCCGAGGTAAACATCGGATTACGAAACCGACGTATGGTCGTCAATGGGTTGAGAACCCTCTCATCAGTATTTCCCGAGGATGACGACTCGTGATCGTTCGAGCTCGTGACCAAATGATTGAGGTCGACGACACGCCCTTCATGTTCTGGGTGTACGCGCTGTCGTTCATTATCGTCGGCGGGATATTCTTCGCCGGACCGATCTCTCTTTTCCCCGACATCGACCGATTGCGTTGGTCGCTTCGCGTCGCGATCGGGACAGTGGGCGCCCTGTCGGTGAGCGTGGGCACATGGATCCTGATCGGCTCACCGCGCTCGCGCATCGTTGCTGATGCCGGCCGGGCGCTGATTCGCCTGGACCGTTGGGGTATCGGCCGGCGCGAGCGCTTCGAGTGGAGCATCGGCGATCTGGTCGCCGTTCAACTCAGCGAACGCCGCGACGACGACGGGGAGCGTGTCTTCCGGCTCAGCCTCGTCGTTCGCGATGGTCGGACCGTCCCAATGTCCGAGGTCTGGCACCACGGCCGCGAGCGCATGGCCGAGGCAGTTCGCCAGCTCGCCGACATGACCGGGGCTCGCGCCGTCAACGCCGGCGACGGCCCTCGACTGGAGTCACGGCAGCGCGTCTACCCACGCCGCTAGCCGCGCGAGGTTGGCCGTCTGGTCGCGAATGGTCGGCAGGTTCACGGGCGCGTCGACGCGTCCACCCGGCCTAAGCCCGAGCGCGGCGAAGCTCAGACCAGCCGCGTCCGCCGGCGTCTTGGCGACCGGCATGAGCGGTAGACCGGCGTCGTTGAGAAAACCCCAATGGCCGAGATACACGACCGGCCGTCCGAGCTTCATCGCCAATGCGATCTCCGACAACGTTCCAGCTTCGCCAAAGAGCGCGATGAGTACGTCGGAGACATAGGCGTTCACGTAGTTGCGTCCGTCGCCCATTCCGGTCTCGACGCTAAACTCCGCATCGGTCGGCCCCTTGTGTGGTAGAACGCCGATCGAATGGCCGTCGACAGAGCTCGCGCCGAGCGCCGCTGCCCGCATCACGCCCCCGCCGCCGCCACACAGCACAACGCCGCCGGACCGGGCGATCTCGCGCCCGAGGTCGAACGCGAGTCGGAATACGGGAGACTCGTCGCCGACATGCCGCGTCCCACCGCCAACGACGCCAATGATTGGTCTGCGCATGATCACACGATACCATGGCGCGGTACCCCCGACGAACTCCGCCTATTTGACGACGATGCTCGCGTCGCCGAGCGTGGAGGTCCGGATGAACTCCAGCACGCGACGATCGAGATAGTTGCTGATCTGCCGCGGGATGCGACGCCGCTGAGCCGATGTGAGAAGGCCGTTCACCCGCGGAATCAATGTGATCAGGAAATCGACCGTCCTCTCGCGAGCGGACACGTAGTCGCGGTACGCCTCGCCGTGACTGTACACCTCGGGCAGTTGAATGAGTCGTGCGACCGCCGGCGTCCACACCGAGTCGGCGAAGACCGAGAAGATGCGGGACAACGTCGCAAGGCTGTCCGCCTGCGAGCGCGACATCTCTAGCTCGCGCTGTTGCGTGAGCAGCATCGACATTGGATTCGGGATGGCACTTGTGCCGAAGTCCTTCATCGACTGGGCGTCCGCGCGAGCACCCGGCCGAGAACGGCCGGCGTCCAGCCGCTGCGTGAGCAACTGGCGTTCGCGCGGAAGGCCGAGGTCGACCGCCACGCTCAAGCTCATGTAGGGGAGCGCGCGAATCGTCGACTCGCGCGGGCGCGTGGAGCCGAAGCGTTGGTTGACGTCGTAGGTGTAACGGCGCGTCAGCGGATCGAAGCCGCGCACGAAAAGCAGGTTCTCGTCCGGTGGAATGCGCTGTCCCCAGCCGCGGAGCCCTGAGGACCCGTGAAGCGCCAGGTCGGCGACGCCGAGGGGATTCGCGACCGTCAGCGCGACGGTCGCCCGCTTGGGAAGACCGATCCTCCTCGGGTCGAACTTTATCTGGAGCGCGTTCGCCAGCGTCCACGGCGCCTGACAACTTCCACGCGAGGCGAGTTGGCCAAGCTGCTTGGCGAGGCACGCGCGGGCACTCGGCGTACCCGACGCAACGAGCGATCCGATCGCCGCCGCGGCCGGGTCAGCGGAAGCCGGATCGAAGATGAACGCCCGGTCGTTGATCGCGCCATCGCCGTTGATGTCGGAGGCGATCATCGGAGTGAAATGCGCTCCAGACTCGGCGTGAAGGACCAGCGTGAGGTAGACGAGATCGAAGATTGGGAAGTTGGTCCAACGCAAATCCATCGTATGCCGCGGCGCCTGCGGTTGAACACCCCACTGCGCCGCGAATGGGTCACCGGTTGTGCTCGAGAACCCGTAATACTCCTCGCGGACGTCGAGCAGCGAGTACGTCAGATCCCATTGGAGCTTCGCGTTCGCGGTGACGGGCTTGACGTTCACGGTCGCCGCGCGCGAATGAATGCCGAGGCCGGACTGCAGCGCCCAGACTCGCTGGAAGTCTGTCGACACCTTCCCCGCGGCCGCCGCGATTGCGCCCGTCGCGCCGACGATCGCCCCCGGATCGACAAACACCGGCCGCTGCCCTTCGCCCGGCAGCGTGAACTGAGAAGAACGCCGCACGTTGACATCGACTCCGCCGGGCTGGTGCAATCCGTTCGAGAATATTCCCTGAACGCCCAGCACGAATCGGTTGTCGAGCACGGGCCCCGACCAATCGGCGGCGGCACGCAGCGCGCGAGGCTCTCGGAACCCCGGCGCGAAAAGCGTCACGTTCGGCGATGCCGAAGCGTAGACCGAGCCGCTCGATCCATCGGCGCATGCGCTCGGGATCGACGCCGGATCGGCGACGAACGCACTCCAATTTGCGCTCGGGACGGCGGCACCGACGCAGCTTATGGCTCGCGTCGACGACGGCAGTCCCGTCGCGCTCATCGCACCCGCGACGAATTGCGACGGCGCGATGTTCTGGAATACGCCGATCCCCGCGTGGATCACGGCCTGTGGCGGTCGCGCCGCACCCGGTGCATACGCAATTTGCGGCGAGCTGCCGTAAGCCCATTGCAGTCCGACGCGCGGACTGAAGTACGTGCGATTCGGCAGCGCGTCGTTCGACATGCCGAACGCGGAGCTCACCGCGGCGTTGGATCCGGGCGTTGTGAGAAAATGATTGCCGTCGGCGCGCACACCGTACTGCACCTGAACTCCGGGCCACGGCCGCCAGTAGTCACCGAGCGACACGGCGCCGACAATCTGACTTCCTTGCACTCGGCTCGACGACAATGTCCGGCTGAAGCTCGACGCCTCGCCCGCGGCGAGGTCTCCGAGAGAATTGAACCGATATGCTCCGTTCAAGCCCTGCCCGATATCGCTGGCGAATCGGTCGTGCGCGACGCTCGACGTCACGCGAATGGTGTGGGTGTTGTCGAGGCTGAACCAGCTCAGCTGATTGGTCAGCTGGAAGGTGCGACTGCTCGTCGACGACTGAATGCCATTGCCGCCGAAGGAGAGTGAACGAACCGACGAGCCGCCGTCCGGAAGCGTCGACGTGACGCGGACGGTTCCCTCGGGAATGACTTCGTACGGACGCATCGACGCAGACTGCCCGGCGACACCGAGTGTCGTCTTGGTCAGTACGCCGAACCAGAAATAGTTCGTGTGGACGATCGACGCATTCGCACCCCAGAACGTCGTCTCGTCGGCGTGGCTCGGCGTCGCCAGAAGCAAGTTGCCCCGGTCCACCGGTCGCGAACGACGGACGTCGCCGGCGGCGCCGACCGTGAACGAATGACCGGTGCCCGAAAGGCTCGGCATGATGTCGAAGTTGGCGAGCCCCTGCGCGACGTCCTGCGTTTGCGTGCTGGACGGGCCGCCGAACGTTGTCGGAATTCCATGTTGCCCGAGAAGCGTCAGCAAACGTTGAACGGAGTCCTTGGCGACGCCGGCGGTCGTCAGTCCGAGTGATGACGCCCCGATGAGCGATTGTGCGTCCGTGATGCGGCGGCCGACATTGTAGGCCGTGTTGTAGAACACCTGATCGATCGCGATCGGGCCAGCGGCGTTTCCGCCCAGGCGCACGTTCGTGTACTTCTGACCCGCCGCGGACGCCGCCTGGTCGGCCCACTCGAGTTGCGGCGCGATGTTGGCGTTCGTGATCGAGCGACGCGAGAAGTTCGAGCCGGGGATCGTCTGGATCGTGATCTGCGCGCCGCTGAAGCCGCCTTTGGAGACGTCGAACGGGTACGCGTTGATCGACGTCGTCGCGAGCACATCGGGCGGAAGCGCGCTGATGCCCGATCCGAGTCCGTTGAAGGTGAGATTGTTTTGATCGCCTGAAAGACCAAGCACGGAATACATGTCCGGCGCGCCGTTGAGACCGGGCACGAGCTGGAAGCCGGCTGCCGCGGCCATCGCGGCGAGATTGCCCGCCTGGTCCGGCGACAGCTCGTTGTTGGTGAGCGGCCGGTCGCCGCCGCCAACGTCGCGCTCTTTCGCGCTTCGATTCGGCAACGCCCGCTCACGCTGCGCGGTCACGCTGATCGCGTCGAGCGCGACGATCGCCGAGGACAGGCGCGCGTCCGCAATTAATACCTCTTCATCCCCGACTTTCTTTACCTCGAAGCGCTTCAGCTGGAAGCCGAGCTTGCGCATCTCCAGCCAGTAGTCCCCTTCGCCGTTGATGAAGATGATCGTGAAGCGACCGCCCTTGTCGGTCGTCGCGATCTTGGTGACGCGGCCCTGGTACGAGCTCGCCTTGACCTCGACCCCCTCGACCGGGTGCGATTCGAAGTCCGTCACGCGACCACGGATGATGTCGGTCGATACCTGCGCGCACGCGGCGCGCGCCGCCGCGGCGAATGCCGCGGCGATGATCCACGCTTGGCGCATCACTATCGCTCTGGCTTGCTCTCGAGCTTCACACGCTCGAGATAGAATCCGTCGGTCCGATTGCCGCTCTGCAGGTAAACAACGCCCTTGCCAAAGCCGGCGACCGAACGTCCGTCGGGTATGCGAACGCGCTCGAACAGTCCCTTCTTTGGATTGACGACATCGTACACGAGCTCACCGTGCTTCGACTGCGCGGTGGTCGTCGTCAAGATCCACAGGTTGCCGTCGAGATCCGGAATGGCCGAGTTTTCACGAATGGGCGGGTAGTAATCAGGAATGTCGGAGAGCGGCACGGAGACCATGTGTTGGATGCTTCCGGCCTGCGATGATCCAGCCTCGGAGACGCCACCATTCGAGCGTCCGCGCCCGGGCTGCGTTTCGTTACCGCCGCCGTCGCCCCGGCTCGGTAGCGGCGTGTTCACTCGCTTGTTGCGAAGTGTCATCAGCGAATCCCAGACGACTTTCGCCGAGTCGGCGAGCTTTTGCTTGTCCTCGTCCGTGAGACGCTTCCAGTCGAACGGAAGCTTGGCGGTCGACGATTTGCCGCCGTCTTGCGAAATCCAATCGATGTGATAGTCGCGACCGCGCACGAACGCGATGGTTCCATCAGAGAGCACCGCCCACGAATCGACCGTCGGCACCGGTTGGATGATCGTCGTGACGACGCGCTTGCCGTCTTCCGGCGGATCCTGACGGTTGCGGCCGCCGTCATGGTGAACGGCACCGACAATGTCGACCGTTCGGGACTCGAGATCAGCGCGCACAATCAGCGTCGAATCGGCAACGAAGCCGCCGGCGCGAACGGCGGTCGCGCCTCTCCCGAACAGTCGACCCTTCTGATCCATCGCTTGCGGCGCCGGGAAGGGCTGTGGGAACGGCACCCAACCGTCCTCCCATTGCGGCATAGCGAGCGCGTGAACGAAGTGTCCGTCTCGATCGAGCACGAACGCCTCGCCAAACACCGTCGCCGTGATCAGGGTCGAATCGCCGAGGTACGAAACGATCCTCGAGGGCCGCGGACCATAGCTGTTGGACGTCCCCGGCGCGGAGTCCAGCGCGACTACAGCCGTCGTCAGAGACGGGTCGAAGATCTTGAGCTGGCGGCGGCCGGCATCGTTTACCAACAGTCGTGCACCGGGAAGCTCACGAAGGCCGAGGACGGCGCCGAGCGACGTCGTGGTGCGTGCCATCGGGGCCGACACACCAAAGATGGGAACGCCGCTCTGCGGCTTCTCCGGTGTTTGACCGGTTGCTGTGACGGCGCCGCAGGCGAGCGCGGACAGTGCATTTCGCACCGGCGCGGCCTTGAGAAGCGACAGACAGGAGCTTCGTGGCGGCACACTCACGCTCTTCGCATCGACTTCCACGCGCGCGACATTCGCTTCCATGCTGTCTACCTCCCTTCGTGCAGCGTCGAGCGCTGCTTTCGTGGTCTGTCCGGCGGCAAAGGCGCGTCGGATCGAGTCATAGTTCGCTCGCGCGATGGAGAGGCGTGAGTCGGCGAACTGTCTGGTCGTTGCGATCGAGGTCGCGATCGCCTCCCGCTGGCTCACGGCCAGCGCCTCGGCCGATGCGGAACCAGTATTCGCGCCAAGCACGAGTCCGAGCGTCAGGCTGATGACAGCCCCTGCCGCGATGCCGATGATCACGCCGAGTCGGCCCACCGCCCCACCCCGAGACGGCGGGCCGAACTGCCGCTCGGCGCGATATGCCCTACGGAGCTCGCGCTTGAGCGAGTCGCGAAACTCCGGCGTTGGTTTGTGAATGTCGTTCGGTTCGTTCATGCGAGTCCCCTGATCTCCTTCAATGCCGACTCGAGCTCGCGGCGCAGACGTTCGCGCGCCCGGCGAAGCCGCCCTTCGACGGCGCGTTCGGAAATCCCATGTATTTCGGCGAGCTGCGACATCTTGAGCCGGTCGTAATGGAACGTCTCCAACAGCTGGGCCTCGGACGGCGGAATCCGCGACAGCGCCTTGCTGACCAGCGACGCCACTTCCGCCGAGTCGCTCACCGCATTCGCGTCCACGACGGCGAGGACCTCCTCCGCCGATACCGTGTCGAGCGCCACCGGCTCATGCCGGCGGAAGTAGCTGACGAGGAGGTTCCTCGCGACAGTCGTCAGCCAACCCAGCGGCTTGTCCGGCGCTCCGTGCGTCCGCCAATGGCGCAACGCGCGAAACCAGGCTTCCTGCGTGATATCCTCAGCCAATTCCCGCCGCCCGCCGCAACGCCGGGACACATAGCCGTACAACTCGGCGATGGTGCCGTCGTAGATCCGTTCCAGCTCGGCTTCGGTTATCCGATCGGGCATCGCGGAGAAGGCTGTGTACTTAGACGACGCATAAGCCGATGAAAACCCACGCCAGACGTGTTGTCGCCCGCGACAGCACGGATCGCGACCACGCTCGCATCCTCAGACCGTGGACGGTTGGTACGATTGGATACGGGACACTGAACAGGAATGAACAGGAAGAGCTACAGGAAACCGCTTCTTGAAGGTTGTCGATGAGATAGTCTCATTCGCCCAGCACATTCAAAAAGCAGTTCTCCCGTTCGGTTCTCCGTCCAATCCTGTCGGTTTGTCCCGTATCCAATTGTTGAAGCCGTGAGAGCCACACGGGAGTTGGCCGAGCTACGCCCTGTTCGCCGTTGTCGCACCAGGTGACAAGAACGCCCGGATGTTTTCGACGGCCTGCTGTAACCCGCGGTCGATGACCTCGGCCGTCGATCCGGCATTGTGCGGGGTCAGCACCACGTTTGTCAGCTGAAGTAGCGGGTCGTCGGAGCGAATCGGTTCCTCGTGAAAGACGTCGAGGCCCGCGCCGGCGATTTGCTCGTGCCTGAGCGCGTCGAGCAGCGCGTCGCGATCGACGAGACCGGCGCGCGCGGTGTTGATGAGAAAGGCCGATGGCTTCATGAGCGCCAGACGGTCGCGATCGAGATGGCGCGCCGTCTTTTCGCTCAGGCGCAGGTGTAGGCTCACGAAGTCCGACTCACGAAGCAGCGTTTCGAGCGGGACGTGTCTTGCGCCAACGAGCCGTGAGCGCCCGCCGTCTTCGCCAAGTGTAGACGCGAGCACCGTCATCCCGAATGCGGAGGCAAGCGTCGCGACGCGGCTTCCGATCGCGCCGAGGCCGATGACGCCGAGCGTCTTGCCCTCGAGCTGAACGAGGAGGCCGCGCGGCCATTCGCCGGCGCGAACGCCGGTATCCATCGACGCGATGCGGCGAGCGACGGCGAGCATCAACGCAATCGTGTGCTCGGCAACGGCGTGCGCATTGATGCCCGGCGTATTCGTCACCGTGATGCCGCGAGCGCGGGTCGCGTTGAAGTCGATGTTGTCGGTCCCCGTACCCCAAATCGAGATGAGCCGGAGACGCTCGCAGGCATCGATGACAGCGGCGGTGAACTTCGTGTAGCCGCGAATATTGAGGACGACGTCGGCGTCGCGGATGCGACGAATCAGCGCTGCCTCGCTGTCGGCGCCGCGTTCGGTACAGATAGTCACGTCACCCAGCGCGCGCAGTGCCTGCTCGGCGGCGGTGCCCGAGATCGCCGGCGGAAAATCGTCCGGGACGACGATCCGAGTCACGACCCGCTAGCTGCGAAGGGCGACGACCGCGGCGCGAAGGCGGGCGACGACGGCCTCCGGATCCTCGACCTCGAGGACGAGCCGCTTATAGTGCTCGTGCTCGAGCTCGACGACGATTGTGCGTTCGGGATCGTGGACGTCGAAGAAGACCGCTCCCTCCAACTGATAGAACGTCCCAGCCGTGATGACGCCGGGCAGGTTCGTCCCAGGCAGCCGCAAGCCGTGCCACCACCCGCGTGCCGGCTCAGGATCGACGCGAGCGGACACGATGTGCATCAAGGGAATCTCGAGCTGGCTCTTGAGCGACCAGAACTTGTCCCAGCCCTCGATCGCGAAGCGGACGCGGTCGCCTTCGATTGACACATTGACCATCGAGTGCTCGGCGTGATCGGATCGCTCAATGTACGATATGGGGAGAAGCCCTGCTTGAAGCATCTCGGTATCGGTTTGAGCGCTACACTAACGCTGGGCGTGCCAGACGAGCGGAACGAACTTGTCGTCGCTCCAGGCGAGGGACTGGCAGAAGCCGTCGTAGCGGTCCGAGAGATCGTAGTTCCGCTCGATACAGTCGATCGTGAAGATACGAAAGCCGGGCGACTTGTCGCGCGTATCCCAATGCGCGAGGCCCGTGAACCGCCGGTCGGGGCTGAACGCGCTGATGCGAATCCAGCCGTCGGGGGGCAACGACGGGGCCCATTCGCCGTCGAGGCCCAGCTTGCACGACTGATACGGCGAGCCGGCGCTGATCGCGCCGCATTCCTCGAAGCGCACGCGAAGCAGGGCGTCGTTCGGTGATGCAACGATCGGCTGGCGAGCGCGCAAGGCAGCGGCTCTCGAGGCGCGGTCCGACTCGCGCTCCTCGAGCATTCTCTGGACTGCTCGGTAGACCTTCAGCTCGAGTGCGACGTACGATCCGGCAGGAAGCAGGACGAAGAGGCTGCCCGGCCCGGAGCCAAGGCTCGTGACGAGACCGAGAAGCGCCACGACGGCGATGAGCGCGCCGGACACAAGCATCGATCCGACGAGAAAGCTCTCGCGAGGCTCCGCTTCGCGGAGGAGAACCCATGGGGTCGCGGGTACCAGCGACAGCGCGACAATCGTCGCCAACGGCGTGACGTTGGGATCAGGCGGAAGATCGATCAGCAGGGAGAGCGCCACGAGCACCGAAGCCGCGGTCGCCCCGAAGCTCGCCGCGCGAGCCGCCGCGCGGGGTGGCGCGCCGCCGGTCCTGGCCGCGACAACACCGAGCGCGACGACCGGCGCGGCGAAGACCGTGATCGCGAAGACGGCTGACGAAGCGTGGGACATGGGACCTCGTCAATCATGACTTCAGCGAATTGAGCTTCGCAACAGACCGCGACCATGCCGCATCCGAGACCATGGAAAGTTGGTACGATTGGATACGGGACAACTAGGATTGAACGGAACACCTACAGGAGCCTGCCTGGGCGCGACAGATCGCGACCCAAACGCAAAAAAAAGAACTTCCTGTTTGTTGTCCGTTCAGTTTCCGAGTTATCCCGTATCTGATCGTTCAAAATCGTCCACGGTCTGGGATCCAGCGTGGTCGCGATCCTAGCGAATCTCGAAGTAGAGATCGAGCCGCCACTGGCGACCCGGCGAGATCGCGCGCGAGACGTCGAAGCGAACGAATCCGTCGAGCGCCGCGAACCCCACGCCCGCTGACGAGACGGGGCTGGAGCCGCTGAATTGCTCACGCTGCCCCGCCCAGCCGATGTCGCCAAAAAGAACAGGGCGGAACACGGGATGACCCGAAGCAATCTGCGCGCGTCCCATCCAGAACGCGTCGCCGGCAACGGCTCCCGCGCGATACGCATGCACGGTGTACGGTCCGCCGAGATACCAGAATCGCTGCAGGGGAACGTCGCCCACGGAATAGCCGGAGGCACCGGTGATTCTCAGTTGTCCGGTCTCGCCGAAACCGTGCGCCACATTGAGCTCGGTCATCCCACGCGCGTAGTGGTCGCGCCAACGCGCCGTCTCGACGCGCGTGTTACCCGTCACGACAAAGCCGCGCGGGTCGAGTCCCCACGCGTAGGCGACGCCACCCGCCGCGCCGCCGACCCAACCCTCGTTCGCGACGATGTTCGAGTCGAACGGTGACGCGTTCGCCACGTTCGCGAACGATCGCTGCGTCGAGACGCGTGCGGTTGTCTGCTGCTCCTCGAACAATCGCCACGACATGATGAGTCGGTCGTTCGCGCTGCGACGCACGCCGGTGAGCTCCGCGCCGGCGGTGCGATAGTAGATCCCGTCGTCGCGCCCAAACGCGGCAGCACTGATGCTCGCGCCCAAACCCAACGGGTTGCCCCAGTCGTTCGCAACGTCCAATCGACGGTACGCGGTGCCGCGAACTGACGTCGAGACGTTGCCGCGCTGCAAATAGGCCTCGGCCAGCGGCTGATGATCGGCGAGGCCAATGCGAGCGAGACCACCCGCGTTGTATCCCTGTCCCAGCTCACGGTCGACGCCTATCCCCGGCGACAACCCTTCGATCTTGTTGTAGCGCAACATCCCGGCGTCGATGCCGAAGTGGATGTTCGGCTTCTGCGGACTCCACGCCGCTTGCTTGTCGATCGCCAGCGCCGACTCGGCGTCGCGCCGCAGGGCCTCGAAGTCGGTGTTGGGAAAGAGCTCTTCACCCGGCGCGTAGATCGACCCGGGGAAGATTGAAAGCAGCTGCGCTTTGGTGCACGGCTGGAGCACGCGGAAGGGAACGCCGTCCGCCACGACGACGCCGAGGTTGTCGGCGCGCGCGAGTGAATCGGAGGAGTATTTGGCCGACGAGTCGCCAGGCGGCCGGCACTCACGCGAACCCCGAATTGTCCGCCACCGCGCGGTCTCCAGTATTCGGCCGGTTCGTGGATCGACGTCGAACGTCGGTTGCGAATCCACACGGACTTGTCCCTCGGGCAGAGATGTCACCGACTTGTACTCGAAGGTCTGCTCGATGGTGAGCGTGATGCGTCCGCCGCGCGCCGTCCCTTCGCCGTTGGCGATGCGAGTCTTCGGCAACCAGAACTTCCCCTCGTACAATCCGTGATCGACGATGATCTCGCGAATCGTTCCGGTGAACGGTCCGAAGCGTTTGACGATCGTCCTGTCGTCTTCATTGTGGATCTCACGCTCCATGAACGGCCAGAGGTCGATCGGCACGGACGGGCGGTACGCCGCGCGCACGAGGTTGCCCGTCGCGATGTCCACCCAGAGCGACCCCACGATCAACCGCGACGACGGCCGCCGCGCCTGCACGCGAATCTCGCGCAGATGGATGACCCGGCTGTCGGGAAGACGAATGCTGAGCGAATCGCCGAGCGAGAATCGGTAGACGCTGTCGGCGCCGTCGGCGAGCGGGTGCTCGATCCAGTCTTTGAACTTCGGGAGGCCGTTCGTAACCTCAGTGGTAGGCCAAAGACGATCGCGCCCTGGATAGAATGGGAGGATGAGCGCGACGTCGCTTCCGCGCTCCGGCTGCGGATTGACCATGCCGAGCATCGGCACGACGCTCCGCGCGCCGAGCAGCTCGGCCCAGGCGCCGCGCTCGTGGTCCCAGCCGAGTCGCGCCACGGATTCGTACCGCGCGGCGAGGCGAAGCGCACCGATCGCGCCGAGTGCGGCGACGGACGCGCCTTTGACCGCGGCGGCAATCCCGGTCCCGGTGATCCCACTCGCGAGCCCGATCGATGAAGACAACCGCTGCCGTGCGATAACCTCGTAGCTCGCGAGTTGCGCGTCCTGCTGCAAACGCGCGGCGCGTGCACGCGCGACCAGACTCGCGACGTCGGGCGCGGAGGCGAGCGGGCGCGCGGCGTCGAGCTGAAAGGCAACGAGGACGACGAGGGACGCGATCAAGTCGGTTAGCCGCTAGCGAATGAGCGACCTACGCACCCGCGGCAGCGCCGGTTTCGCTCGGAAATCGATTCGAACGAAATGGTCGCGGGCAGTGTCCGACCGAGATAGGTTCGTGCCCTCATGCCCCCTCGACGGTGAGACCACCCATGGACAGTCTCTTCCGCGACATCGGATACAGCCTCCGACGGCTCCGAAAGAGCCCGGTCTTCACGTCGATCGTCGTTCTCACGCTAGCGCTCGGGATCGGGGCGAACACGGCGATCTTCACGGTCGTCAACGCGGTCCTGCTGCGTGCTCTGCCCTATCGCACGCCGGGCGAGCTGGTCTCGATCATTCATGACTATCCGTCGCTGAAACTCGAGGCGCCAATCTCGGCGCGGCGCTTCAAGGAGTATCACGACCAGCTTACCAGCTTTTCGGCGGTGGCAGTGGAGACCGGCTTCGGCGCAAACCTCACGGGGACGGGAGACCCCGAGCGGGTGCCCGGCTCGCGAGTCTCGGGCGACTGGTTCCGCGCGCTCGGCGTTGCACCACTGTTCGGCCGAACGCTTCAACCGGATGACGACGTTCCCGGAAAAGAACACGTCGTGGTGATCAGTCACGGACTGTGGACGCGATTATTTGCCGCCTCCCCCGGCGCCGTCGGCAAGTCCATCGAGCTGAATGGCGAGCAGTTTCAGGTCATCGGCGTGATGCCGCCGTCGTTCAAGGCGTTCTTCGGGCAGAACTCCGACGTGTACATGCCACTGGCTCTGTTGCCGGCGCAATGGACTCGTAATAGCGAATATCTGCAAGCGATCGCGCGGCTCAAGCCTGGAGTGACCGCGACCAAGGCGCAGGCCGAGCTCAAGCTGTTCGCCGACAATATCAAGAAGGCGAACCCGAACAGCTATCCGCCGACGTGGTCGCTCAAGCTCAAGACGCTGAATGAGCTGGCGACGGGCCGCATTCGTCCCGTGCTCCTCGTTCTTCTCGGCGCCGTGGGCTTCGTTCTCCTGATCGCGTGCGCGAACGTGGCAAACCTGCTGCTCGCGCGAGCGGCGGTTCGGATCAAGGAAATCGCAATTCGCTCGGCGCTCGGCGCGGACCGAATGTCGCTGATTCGCCAACTGCTCACGGAGAGCGTGATGCTCGCGCTTGCCGGAGGCGTGATCGGGCTGTTGCTGGCTCGGTGGAGCGTCAAGTCGCTCGTCGCCCTCAATCCGAACCTGCCGCGAGCGTCGGAGATAACGGTCGACGCGCGCGTGATGCTGTTCACGCTCGGCGTCTCGGTGCTCACCGGACTCCTGTTCGGTCTCGCGCCGGCGCTACAAACTTCGCGGACCAATCTTCAGGAAACGCTCAAGGACGGAAGCCGGAGCGGAACGTCGGACATGGCCGGTCGCGCCGTACGACGCGCGCTCGTCGTAGCCGAGGTGGCGCTGTCGCTGACTCTGCTCGTTGGAGCGGGGTTGCTGATTCGAAGCGTGGCGAAACTTTCGGGCGTCGATCCGGGTTTCGAGCCGAAGAATGTGTTGACGTTCAACATCGCCCTGCCGGCAGTGAAATATCAGAGCGACACGTCGCAGATTCTGTTCACGAGCCAGTTGCTGCCGCAGCTGAACGCCATTCCCGGAGTGCGCGCGGCGGGCCTGACGTCGGTCATGCCCTTCGGTGGTGGATGGTCTACGTCGACGCTCACGGTCGAAGGCGTCACGGTTCCCGAAGGACAGAACGGACCGTGGGGCGACGTCCGCGTCGTGTCGCCGCGATTCTTCGAAGCATTGCGCATTCCCCTCAAGCGCGGCCGGTTGATCACCGATCAAGATCGTCAGGGCGCGCCGCTCGTCGCCCTGATCGACGAACAGTTCGTAAAGAAGTACTTCCCGAATACCGATCCGATCGGGAAGCGCATGACATTCGGTGGTGGTCAAACGAAAGCGCCGGACTCGACGTGGATGACGATCGTCGGCGTCGTCGGCCATGCGGCGCACGAAGGGCTCGACGCCGATCCACGCATCCAGTACTACCTGCCAGTCGCGCAGGCGGGTGGTCGATTCCTGAGCGCGGCCGTGAGCACGAAGGGCGATCCGAACGGAATAGTTGCGGCGGTGCGAAACGCAGTACACCGCGTCGATGCTGGAATGCCGATCGCGCAAGTCAACACGATGGAGAAGATGATCGACGCCTCGGTCGGCCAGCGAAAACTGTCGATGATCCTGCTCGGGCTGTTCTCGGGCATCGCACTGCTGCTCGCGTCGATCGGCATCTACGGCGTGATGAGCTACTCGGTGGCGCAGCGGTCGCGCGAGCTGGGGATCAGGATGGCGCTGGGCGCGGAGCGTGGACGCGTGTTGCGACTCGTCGTGGGTCAGGGGATGTGGCTGGCGGTGCTCGGGGTAGTGATCGGGCTCGTTGCCGCGTTCGCGCTCACGCGCTTCCTGGCGAGTCAGCTGTACCAGGTGGGGGCGACGGATCCGGCGACGTTCGGGATTGTCGCGGGGCTGCTCATTGGCGTCGCGTTGTTGGCGTCGCTCGTACCGGCGTTGCGCGCGACGCGCGTGGATCCGGTGGTCGCGTTGCGCGACGAGTGACTTCGGACGCTAGCGCAGCGTAAGGGCTACGCCGGCCACGACCGTCTGCAGGCTTCGGGACGACGCGTGAGCCAGCAGCCCGTTGCCAAAGAGCGTGATCGCGATCGGCGCGGCGGGAATGGTGAAGTCGTACCCCGCGCCGAGCTCCAGCGCCGGTCCATTGATCTTGCCAAGTCCATCGGGATTGCCGCTGCCGTAGCCGATTCCGGCCTTGAGCAGGAAGCCGGTGAGCGGAATGTGCGCCTGGACGACCCCGGTGACGAAATTGGCGCTGAGCGAATCGCGGCTCCAACGGTTGAATTCCCCTCCGATCGCCACGAATGGCAGGCCGCCACGGAGGAGTTGCGCCATGATCACGCGGCCGCGGCTGCCGTCGGAGAGCGACGACTCCGTCGAGCCGACAACGCCGGCACCGCCGCCAATGGAGAGTCGCGTCTGGGCGCGCAACGGCGCGACAGACCCGACCGCAAGCACGGCACCGAGAATGAGTATGCGATTGTTCATCAGGCGCGTGAACTAAGCACGTCACGCGCCACGATTCTGCGACTCGCATCACATTCCCGCTTGACAGAGGGTGCCCCTATGGCCAGACTAGTCACTTGGTGATATGTAAGACGCTTACTGGAGCGATATGATGACGACGTCGGCACTCGATCTCATGCCCGGCACGGTGGACATCCTCGTGCTGCGCACCCTCGCCTGGGAACCGATGCACGGGTACGCGATCTCGCAGTTCGTGCGCAACCGAACTGCCGGCGCGATCGGACTCGAGAGCGCCGCGTTGTACCAGGCGTTGCACCGACTCGAGAAGAAGCGCCTCGTCCGCTCGTGGTGGGGCGTGTCGGAGACCAATCGTCGCGCCAAGTTCTACGAGCTGACGACGACCGGACGAAAGCAGTTGAAGGATCAGTCGAGCGAGTTGCGCGCGTACGTCGCCGCATTGTTCTCCGTGCTCGACGCCAAGTAGGAGCGACATCGTGCGTCGCCCCAGGGGCATTCGTCGGTTCCTTCGTCTTCCGCGATCCGAGGCCCGGATCCGCGCCGAGGTGGACGAAGAGCTGCGCTTCGACATCGACATGCGGGCGAGTGATCTCGTGCGACAAGGCGTCGCACCCGACGTGGCGCACGCCAGAGCCGTCGCCGAGTTCGGCGACCTCGAGGCGACCCGCCGCTACTGCGAGGAAACGGACATGGCATCGGAAGCAGGCTTCAACCGCGCCAGCATTATGAGCGACCTCCGCGCCGATCTGGCGATTGCCTGGCGCACGATGCGACGCACGCCGGCGTTCGCGCTGGTCGTCGGGACGACGCTCGCCCTCGGCATCGGCGCGAACACCACGGTGTTCTCGGTCGTGAAGCGCGTGCTGATCGCGCCCCTTCCCTACCGCGCGCCGGAGCAGCTCTACCGCATGTACACATCACCGTCATCCGTCGACGGCGATAACGACAAGCTGTCGGCCGTCGAGATCACGGCGATCGCCGCTGATGCGCGCTCGCTCGCCGGTGTCACCGAGTTCGGCAACTACGGCGGCATGACCTTCACCGACAGCCGGACCGCCGAGCCGTGGGGCACGGTGCAGGTCGCATTCAACTTCTTCGACGTGCTCGGCGTGCGTCCCCTGCTCGGGCGCCAGTTCGTCGCCGAAGATTTTGGGCCGACGGGCGCGCGATCGATCATCATCACGCATCAGCTGTGGCAGCGCGCGTTCGGCGGTGACTCGGGAATCGTTGGCCGCCGCGTTCAGCTCAACAACAACGACATCACGATCGTCGGCGTGCTGCCGGAGTCGTTTGTGGGTCCGACGTTCAATGCGGAAGCGATCCTTCCGCTACCGTGGGCAAATATTCTGCGGTCGTCGCCGCGAAACGTGCGCTCCCGCGCCTGGCGAGCGATCGTCAGAACGCGCCAGGGCGTCACCGAAGCGAGCATGAACGCCGAGCTGGCCACCATCGGCCAACGCGTGCGCTCGCAGAACCCGGAGATCCGGAACGGCGGCGTTTTTCGTCCGGTGGCGCTTCACACCGCGATGGTCGGCAACGCGAAGACCGTGCTGCTTCTCGTCATGGCCGGCGCGCTGCTCGTGCTCGTCATCACCTGCGCGAACATCGCCGGATTGTTCCTCTCGCGCGGAGCTGCCCGACGACGCGAGCTCGGCGTGCGCGCGGCGCTCGGCGCCGGGCGATCGCGCCTCGTGCGCCAGATGCTGACCGAGAGCGCGCTTTACGGACTCGGCGGCGGCGCGGCGGGAATCGCGCTCGCCATCGCGATGACGCGGGTGTTCGTCGGACTTGCCGGCTCAACGCTGCCGAATCTCGGTGCGATTCACCTCGACACGATCAGCCTTGCCTTCGCGGCGACGATCGCGATTCTGTGCGGCTTGGCCGTGGGCGTCGCGCCGGCGATCGCCGCCACCCGAGTCGATTTGCGCGAGGCATTGGGCGACGGCGGCAGTCGTGGCGCGACGGTGGGTGCAACCGGCGTACACGGGCGCCGGGTGCTGGTCGCCGGGCAGTTCGCCGTCGCCGTCATTCTTCTCGTCGGCGCGGGATTGCTCCTGCGAACATTCACGGCGTTGACACGCATACCGCTCGGCTACGCCGTCGACGAGCGCACGTTGACGTTTCGCGTCAATGTCCCGAGCGTGCGATACCCGGACACCGCGTCGCGCGCCGCGCTCCTGTCGACGCTGGTCGATCGCGTTCGTGCACTGCCCGGCGTGCGGACCGTCGGTTACACCGCGGTGGCGCCGTGGAATGGCGGAATGATGGGTATCGGATTCCGCGTGGAAGGGCGGCAGGTCGACGCCAACGCGGTGCCCAACGTCCAATTCGCGACGGCGTCGGATGACTACTTCGCCGCAAGCGGCACTGCGTTACGCGCGGGACGCGTTTTCACGCCCGCCGATCGGCCCGGGGCGCCGAAGGTCGTGGTCATCAGCGAGAGCGTCGCACGGCGCTTCTGGCCGGCCGGCGGTGCGATCGGTTCGCGCGTTCGCCTCGGCAACGGCACGCCCGGCGACGACAGCGGCCCCTTCGAGGTGGCCGGCGTTGTCGGCGACACGCGTCAGACCGTCTTGGGGGACGTCGTTCCAACCGTGTACATGTCGGAACGGCTGTGGAATCCCTATGGCGGCGAGTTTGTCGTGCGGGCGACGAACGACGGGTCCACGCTCATCCCGGGCATCAAGGCGATTCTCCACGAGCTCGACCCGAAACTCCCGCTCATCTTCCCACGCACGATGCGAGAAGTGCTCGACGCGACGATCGCGCGGCAGCACCTGGCGATGATCCTGATGGCGTCGTTTGCCGTTCTCGCCGTGATCCTCGCGGCGCTCGGCGTGTACAGCGTGATGGCGTACGCGGTGATCGGGCGAACGCGCGAGTTCGGCATTCGCTCCGCACTCGGCGCCGAGCGGTGGAGCATCGTCGGGCTAGTACTACGGCAGGGGGCGACGACGACGATCGTCGGCGTGGGCGTCGGGCTCGTGGGCGCTGCGCTGGCCTCGAGATACGTCGCGTCGCTATTGGTGGGCGTTACCGCTCATGACCTGCCGACGTTCGCGCTGTCCGCGGTGCTCCTGGTGCTCGTCGCGGCTCTGGCGTGTCTCGTTCCGGCGCGCCGAGCGACGCGCGTCGAACCGGTAGAGGCGTTGCGATCGGAGTGACTGTGTCATCCTGAGCGAAGCGAAGGATCTACTGTCCCCATCTGGTAACTAAAACCGGAGAAGTAGATCCTTCGTCGCTGCGCTCCTCAGGATGACCGCTACTTCATTCGGCCGTACTTCCGCATCGCCGCGAGCATCCGATCCACCGGCATCGCGAAGATCCGCAAATCGTTCGCACCGGTCGTCGTCTCGGCGGCGAGCAGCGCGTTGGTGATGGCCGCCTCGGTCGCCTGCGCGGTGGCTTGAAATAGCGGTGTGATGCGGTCGTTGGTCAGCATGTGCACCGACGTCACGCTGTCCGACGACCAGCTCTTGGGATTCGCCGTCGAGAACGCGACAAAGATGTCGCCCGAGCTGTTGCCGCCGAATCCGCCCTGACGTCCGACGCCCAGCGAGACGCGGGTGGCGATGCGCTTGAGCTGATGCGGGAGGAGGGGCGCGTCGGTCGCGACGACGACGATGATAGAACCCTGATCCTGAGCGTCCATGCCGCCGCCAGACCCGGACTGCCCGCACCGTGGCCGTCTCGCATTGGGAGCCTCCGGTTCCTGGTTGGCGATGCACGGCTGCAGGTCGGAGATCTCCTCTCCAACCGGAACGCCGGCGATCCGCAGATCGCGGCGCGAACCGAAGTTGCATTGCACGAGAACACCGACCGTGTAGCCTCCCTGCTGTGCGGACAGCTTGCGCGAGGCGGTGCCGATGCCACCCTTGAATCCGAGACAGGTCATCCCCGTCCCGCCGCCAACGACGCCTTCCTTCGGCAGGCCATTGGTCGCCGAGTTGAGCGCACTGAGAACGTGCTCTTCCTTCACGTGAAAGCCGTTGATGTCGTTCAGATTTCCGTCGTACGTCTCGGCGACGACGGGCAGCCACCATGGTTGGAGCACGTTCTTCTGAGTGACCTCCCACTTGATGATCGCGTCGCGTACGACGCCGACGCTGTGGGTATTCGTGATGCCGATCGGACCCTCGAGATAACCGCTCTCCTGGACCCAGGTCGTGCCGGTCATCTCGCCGTTGCCGTTGAGCGTGAACCACGACGCGAACACGGGATCGGCGTTCGCTTTGCCGCGCGGGTGGACGATCGTCACGCCGGTGCGCACGGGACCTTGGCCGACGACCAGCTTACCGCTGCCGGAGATCAGCGTCGTGTGGCCGACTTCCACGCCGGCGACGTCGGTGATCGCGTCGAGTGGACCCGGCGTGCCGCCGATCGGCAGCTTGAGGTCATTCTCGCGCGGCTTCGTTTGCGCGTGAGCCGCGGCCGATCCGAGAATGATGGCCAGTCCGGCGAGGACGATGTTGCGCAAGGCTGCTCCTGGCGGCGGAGGGGGGGGAACGTGCTCCGCGAAGTTGTCGCACATAGCGGCGCACGTCCAGCGGCGTCACGGGCGAACGTCACGTGGTGTCATCCTCTAGAAACAATTCAGCAATCCGCCAGACCTAGCCTTCCCTCGTTCATTCGGAGCGAGGAGCAGGTTGCGGCGTCTTTTGTTGGCCGGTGGATCGCTCGTTGTTGTCAGTGGGGCCGGTTTGGCTCTGGCCCGCGCCGGGGCGTCGCGTGCGGCGGATCCCGCCTCGGCGACCGCCGGCGCGGCAACGTTTCGCGTCACGCGCCGCGACATCGCCGCCCAGGTCAAGGCGACGGGCGTGATCAAGCCGCGCGTCGGTGCCGAGGTGCGAGTTGGGTCGCGGATCTCGGGCGTCGTGAAACGACTCCACGTGCAGATCGGCGACACCGTCGCGCGAGGCCAACTGCTCGCGGAGTTGGACGATCGCGACCTCGTCGCGTTGCGTGACCAGGCGGCAGCCACGCTCCGTCAACTCGAGGCCGCGAAGCGTTACGCCGAAGCTGATCTTCGCCGCAAGCGCGAGCTCTTCGCCGCGAAGACGCTCGCGCAAAGCGACCTCGATGTCGTCGAGCGTGAGGTCGCGGTGAACGAGCAACAGGTCGAGGCGGCGCGCGCCAGTCTCGCCTACGCGACGGCGCAGGTCGGCTATGCGCGCATCACGGCGCCGATCAGCGGCGTCGTGGCGTCGGTCGCTACCGAGGAGGGCGAGACGGTCGCGGCCAGCTTCGCCGCGCCGACCTTCCTCACCCTGCTCGATCCGGCGCGCCTCGAGGTGTGGGCGTACGTGGACGAAACGGACATCGGGCGTATTCGAAACGGGCAGGCGGCCCGATTCACCGTCGACACCTACGGCGACGAGGAGTTCGAGGGACGCGTGACCGCCGTGCATCCCAAGGCCGAGATCCGCGACAATGTCGTCGACTACGTGACTGTCGTGCAGTTTCAGCGGCCGCGGAACCGAACCCTCCGCCCCGAGATGACGACGACGGTGCGTGTCGCGCTCGCCACGCGGACGAACGTGGTTGCCGTGCCGATTCGCGCCGTCCGCTGGCAAGGCACGCGTGCCTACGTGCTAGTGCCCCAGACGCGGGAGAAGGCGACAGCTCCCGAGCGCCGATGGGTCACGCCGGGGCTCAAGGACGACAGCTATTGGGAAATACTGAACGGATTGCGCGAGGGCGACGAAATCGTCGTCGGCGACGCCACCACGAAACCGGAAAGCGGAGGGAGATCGTGATCGAGCTGGTTGAGATCGGCAAACGGTACGCCCGGCCCGCCGGCGGCGAGCCCATTGATGCGCTCATCGACGTCTCGCTCAGCGTGGAGCGCGGCGAGTTCGTTGCGATCACGGGTGCATCCGGCTCCGGCAAGTCTACACTCATGAACGTTTTTGGCCTGCTCGACGAGCCGACGGTTGGCCGTTACACCTTCGACGGCGAGGACGTGTCGGGACTGTCACCTGCCCGGCGCGCGCGCTTTCGCAACAGGAAGATCGGGTTCGTGTTTCAGTCGTTTCATTTGCTCGCGCGGACAACGGCGCTCGAGAACGTCGAGCTGCCGCTCGTCTACTCCGACCGCGCGTCCACGGCCGGCTTGGGCCAGCGAGCACTCGAGGTGGTCGGACTCGCGGACCGCATGTCGCACACGCCCGGCGAGCTGTCGGGAGGACAGCAGCAGCGCGTCGCCATCGCGCGCGCGCTCGTCAACGAGCCCGATCTCATTCTAGCCGACGAGCCAACGGGCAACCTCGACCCACAATCGGCGAGCGAGGTGCTCAATGTGCTCCAGCGACTCAATGCCGCGGGACGAACGATCGTCCTCGTGACGCATGATCCAATCGTCGCGGCGTGGGCACGCCGCGTGATTCGGCTCGACGCCGGCCGGGTGACGTCCGATGCGCCACGACTGTCTGCGCCGGTCGGTGTGGGAATGAGGGCCGCGACATGACGGCCGCGCGTCTCCTGCAACAGGCCGCGCGGTCGATGCGGCGCTATCCGCTGCGAACGATCATCATGATGCTCGGAAGTTTCGTCGGCGTGGCGATGCTCATGTTCGTTCTGTCCGTGGGTCGCGGTGCACAGACGCTGATGCTGCGCACCGTTCGCCAAATCCTCGGCGACCAGGCGATTCTCGTGATGGCCGGCGGCGGCACGATGATGGGCGGGCCGCGCGGCGGGAGCGCTCGTCTCACGATCGACGACCTCGACGCTGTGGCGCGCGAAGTACCGCAGATCGATTCGTGGGACCCGATCGTGCAGACGTTCGGCACGTCGGTCAAACGCGGCAACGGTACCGCGACGGCACGCGTGCTCGGCGAGTCGGAGCGCTGGTCGCAGGTGTGGGGGCGCGCTGTCGCGCGCGGGCAAGACTTCGACGCATCCGCCGTAGCAGGAACGGCTCGCGTCGCGCTGATCGGAGAGACCGTCGTCCGAAAGCTCTTCGGGGGCGACGACCCGATCGGCGGCGAGATAGAGATCGGCAGTGTTCTCTTCCGCGTCATCGGCGTGCTCGATCAGTTCGGCACCGATTTGCACGGCATGGATCGCGACAACGAGATCATCGTCCCCGTTTCGACGATGATGCGCCGCGTGAAGAACACAGACGCGATCTCGCAGGCCAAGCTCGTCGTGAGAGACGGCAGCCGTGACGGCGACGTGGCCGAACAGGTGCGGCGAGTGCTGCGCTCGCGCCATGGGCTCGCCGAGGGGCGCGCGGACGACTTCCATCTGATGACGTCGTCGGAGGTCAACGGCATGGAGTCGAAGATCGAGCGCGTGCTGCTCCTCTACGTTCCGCTCATCGGCGCCGTCGCGTTGATCCTCGGCGGGATCGTCGGCGCCGTGCTGATGCTCGCGTCGGTCACCGAGCGCGTCGGCGAGATCGGACTTCGCTGCGCCGTCGGTGCGGGGCCGGACGACATTCGCCGCCAGTTCGCGCTCGAGACGGCGGCGACGATCTTGCTGGGCGGCGCGGCCGGCGTCGTGCTCGGCATCGTGCTCGTGAATGTCGCGACGCGCCGCATGCCGATCAACGCGCCATTTTCGTGGGGCGCGGTGCTGATCGGTCTCGCCTCAGCCGCGGTGACGGGGCTGGTGGCCGGCGTCTTCCCGGCGCGCCGAGCGGCGAGGCTCAATCCGGTCGATGCGCTGCGGTGAAGCTGCGGAGGAACGTCGGCACATCGCTTCGCGCCCTGTTCGCGCATCGCGTGCGCGCGATGCTCGCCGTTCTGAGCGTGAGTATGGGTACGGCGGCGGTGCTCGTGACGCGCGCGATCGGCACCGGCGCCGACCGTGACATTCAGCGCGGGATCGAGAGCCTCGGCGTGAATCTTGTCGTCGTGCGACCGGCGCAGATCGAGCGCACGGTCGCGCGGCGTGAAGTGAGAGGCGCGACGAAAACGCTGAGCCTCGCGGACTTCGAGGCCATCGCCGAATTGCGCGAGGTCGCCAACGTCGCGCCGGGCGTCGACGGCGCCGTGACCGTGAAGCTCGGAACGCGCACGGTCCCGACGCAGATCGTGGGGACGACGGCGGCATTTCTCGCGGTACGTCGGTTCCAGTTGAAAAGCGGTCGATTCTTCGACGACAATGACGATCGCACCGCGCGACGCGTCGTCGTACTCGGCGCGCGCGTCGCCGATCAGCTCCAGGATCCGGACGTCGTCGGCAAAGAGGTCCGCATTCGCGGCATCCCGTTCGAGGTCATCGGCCTGCTCGCGGCGAAGGGTGCGGTCGTGGACGGCGACGAGGACGACCAAGTCCTGGTGCCGGCTCGCACCGCCCTCCGTCGCCTCTTCAACGTGACCTGGCTAAGCGCCGTGTACGTGAGTGCCCCGTCGCCGCAGGCGGTCAGCCCGACGGAGACGGCTATCGCCGGCCTTCTCGCCCGCCGCCACCCGCCGCGACAGGCACGGCGCGCCGAGTTCGAGATCCAGGACGCGTCGCGCTACTTCACGATGCAGCGAAAGATGACAGAGGCGCTCGAGAGTCTCACGACCGGACTCGCCGCAGTGGCGCTCGGTGTGGGCGGCACGGCGATCATGGCACTCATGCTCCTCTCCGTGCGCGAGCGTACGAGCGAGATCGGATTGCGGGTGGCGGTGGGCGCGACGCCACGTGACATTGTCGTGCAGTTTCTCATGGAATCAACGATTCTCGCACTCGGTGGCTGGACGATCGGTGTCGCGCTCGGTGGACTGTGCGCGCTCGGCGTCAAACTCACACTCGGCTGGCAGGTCGCGCTCCCGGCGACGGCGCTCGCGTCGTCGCTCGGCATGGGCGTCATCATCGGGCTCGGCTTCGGCGCTGTGCCGGCGCGCCGCGCATCGCTCGTGCAACCGATTCAAGCCCTGGTGGCGGCATGACGGCGACGTCGCGTGTGCTGATCATCGACGACGACGAGCGGCTCAACACGTTGCTGACGGAGTACCTCGGCAAGTTCGGCTACTCGGTCCGGGCGGCGACGCGGCCGAGCGCGGGATTGAGGACGCTCAAGTCGGACCCGCCCGATCTCGTGATCCTCGACGTGATGCTGCCCGAGATGGACGGCCTCGCGGTGTGCCGGAAGATCCGTGAGTCGAGCAAGGTGCCGGTGATCATGCTGACGGCGCGGGGCGAGGTGAGCGACCGCATCGTGGGGCTCGAGCTCGGCGCGGACGACTATCTCCCCAAGCCCTTCGAGCCGCGCGAGCTGGTGGCGCGGATGCAGGCGGTGCTACGTCGGCGCACGGACGGCGAGGCGGACGTCGACCGCGCCGGCGCGGTCGAGGTGAATTGGACGACGCGGGTCGCCCGTCTGCGCGGCAAGGAGATTCCGCTCACGACCGCGGAGTTCGAGCTGCTCGGCTTTCTCGTACGGAATCAGGGGAAGGTGCTGTCGCGCGAGCGGATCATCGAGGGGACGCACGACATCAACTGGGCGGCGTTCGACCGATCGATCGACGTGTTGATCAGCCGGTTGCGTCAGAAGCTTGGCGACGATCCGAAGAAGCCGACCTTCATTCGGACGGTCCGCGGCGTGGGGTACAGCTTTGTCGGGGGCAACGAGTGAGCGCGGGGCGTCGCTCGTCGGTCTTCGGCAAGCTGGCGACCATCATGGCCGTGATGATGATTCTCCTGATGGTGATTACGACAGGATTCTTCGTCGCGCTCGTTCAGCCGACGCTGCACGGGAAGATGGACCCCGGGACGGCGCACCTGTGGCTGCTCGTGCTGTCGCTTTCGCTGCTTTTCGCCGTCGTGCTCACGACGCAGCGGGTGCTGCAGAAGCTTCTCCGGCCGCTTCGCGACTTGAACGATGGGGTAACACGACTCGGCGAGGGCGATCTGGCCGTGAATGTTCCGCGGACGACGCGCGACGAGTTCGGGACGCTCACCGATACGTTCAACCAAATGGCCGGTCGCGTGCGCGAGATGGTCGTGACCCGCGATCAGCTGCTGATCGACGTGAGCCACGAGCTGCGGTCGCCGCTCACTCGCATGAAGGTGGCGCTCGAGCTGTTGCCGAACGACGCGCAGAAGACGCGGCTGACGGGCGACGTCGCGGAGATGGAGCGAATGATCTCCGGTTTGCTCGAGCTCGAGCGTCTCCGCGCGGGCAAGGGCGTGACGCTTCTGCGGCAAGACATCGTGCCGATCGTGCGCGAGGTCGTCGCGAGCTATGAGGATCGTCCGCCCGGCGTCGAGCTAGTGCTGAACGGCGTCAGTGACCTCGTGCTCGACGCCGATGCTGCCCAACTCCGGACAGTCCTGCGGAATCTGCTCGAGAATGCGATGAAGTATTCGCTGGCGGACAGTCGTTCCGTCCGCGTCACGATCTCGCGGAACGACAGGAGCGCCGACGTGCGGGTGGCCGATGACGGTGTAGGGATACCGAGCGAGGACGCCGAGCGAATCTTCGAGCCGTTTTTCCGCGTGGACCGCTCCCGGTCCAAGGAGAGTGGCGGTTACGGGCTGGGCCTCAGCATCTGTAAGCGGGTGATGGAGGCGCATCGCGGCGCGATCGTCCTCGAGGCCAACGGCAAGCGAGGCGCAACGTTCATCCTGAAGCTCCCCATTCACGACTAATCGGCGGTCGTCCGAAACGGTGGGGAGGACGTGCTCCGCGAAGTTGCCACTAAGCGGAGCACGTCCAGCCGAGCCGGATCAGCCTAGCCGATCGGCACCGTCACCATCAGTTGGTGCACGTGCACAACGCCGCCGTCCACATTCGCGCCATGAGCCGGAGCGGCGATCACTCCGCCGGGGGCTACTTGCGGCGGAATCGTGACCTTGTCGCCCATCATCAGATCGATGCACGCGCTCGGCCCACAAGTCCGTCTATAGTTGTAGCGCCAGGTCACGCCGGAAGTGCGGAAGCTGAGGCCGAGCGTCGGCGTCCACTCTACCCAGTTTTGATCGTTCACCCGACTGGAGCGCTGCACGTGATCATCCTGGCGAAGACGGTAGTTGATCGCGTAGATGCCCAGGCCGTACTGCAGGCCCAACGTGTTCGCGCCGCTCTCGCCGACAGTCCAGTCCTTCTCACCTCCGAACCGAAGGCGGAAATTCGAGAACGTGAATCGGTTGTCGACGGTATGGTCGCCAGAGTGCAGAACGCCACCGCCGACGATCGCCGTATCACCGACCGCCGTGCCCCACGTCGTACTGTACATCGGCTCGAGGACGGCCTCGAAGGTGAACGCCGAGCGTTCATTCGCCCGCGCCGTGCTCACTCCAATGTTGAAGGCGTTGGTCGATCCAGGATCGTGAGGGATTCCCTGAATGCGATAGTTCGGAATCGCCGGATGCCCGAGGTGGTTGAACGTCCCCAACAACGCGACTCGCCACCCGTCGTTGACCTGCTGGGTATACTGCGTGTGCGCACCCCAGATGGTCGTCTTGTCGACGCTCCGGTCCGACCACGACGACGTTTGACCACCCGTCTGATTCCACGTTGTGACGGTGTAGTGCACGTCCTGGCTTACGTCCGTGCGATTCGTCAGCAGGACGGCGTCGAGTCGCCGCTGGCCCCATGACTTGGTGAGGCCGAGCCGCAGGTCGGTGAGCGATCCTGACTGCAACAGCTGGTCGCTCCCCACGAAGAGCAGGTCGCTCTCGTCCATGGTCGTCAGGCTGGCGTGATAAGCGGATAAGCCCAGCGAGAGATCGTTGGCGAAGCGCCGAGCCACCGCACCGGACGCGTACTGGTTCGACCCCATGGACGCGCGATCCCCGAGGGCGGTCGGCATCTCGTTCAGTCGCTGCATCGCGAACACGCCAACACCGGCCCAGGACCCGACGGAGCCGGCGCCTCCGATCGGATACGTCCCTCCCCCGCCACGCCCGGCGCTGACGCCATGGGTGAAGGGAAGAAAGAACAGCGAGCCGCGTCGAATGGCGGCGGCGCGCGCCGGGTTGGCGAACGGATCGGCGAGGGTGTCGTCGAGCGCCGCCGCCCCGCCGGCCATACCTGCGTACGACGAGGGGAAGATGGCAAACTGGTCGTCGCGATGAATCGCGACGGTCTTCGGCGTCACGAGCTGCGCTCCGCCGTATCCGCTTGCCGCGATCAACAGCGCCGCGGCGGCGAGGGTGGAGCGAGCAATTGTGAGGGGACGCCGAACTGCGAGTCTGACAGAAAAATGGTTCATGCAGCACCTCATGGAAGCGGGTACAGGCGCCCGCGGAGTGCGACCGCCGTTCCCACAGTGCAATCGCCGCCGCAACGGCGCAAGCGGAGTTTTATGTGAACGTTTTAATGAGCGGCGGTCGGCGGTGGGCGGTGGGCGGTGGGCGGTGGGGGCGCGATGTCATTATGCCGGTCGCGCGCATTGGATGACGGATGCATGACGGGGATCGACGATTGTGGTCCTCCCCTATCGGAGCCTCCTCGTTGCTCTACTCGATTGTCAGCCGGGGCCGAGTGTTGGGCACAACGGATCTCGGGTTCGTCTATCGGCCGGACGTCGTCCGATGCGGCTGGCTGCATCCGACGCCGCTGGGCGAGCGTCTTCTCCCGATGGCGGCCGGCGTGTCACCGGCGATGCGCGCCGAGTACATCCTGGGGCCGGACGCGACGCTGCACGCTGATGTCATGGCTGCCTGGGACCAGGAACAGGCGCTCGAGCTCGAGCTGCGTCGCGAAGACGGTACCGTGATTCCGACGAGCGACATCGGGATCATCGACACGCATTACCTCCTTTCGATCCCCGACAGCATGGACGAGGAGGAGGACGAGTACGAGCTCACGCCCGAGCAGGAGGCGGAGATCGAGGAGATTGTGGCGGAATTCCGGGCGGAGGCGTGGTCACGCCCGGCGGTGGACGAGGAGGAGGAGGAGACGGAGTTTCCGCAGTACCAGGTGCAGGTTCGGCTGATCGATCAGTACGCGGTTCCGTGAGGCTAGACTGGGCTCAGCGACTGGTAAGCAGCAGAAACTGAATTGCCGGCGTGACGTTGACCAATTGCCGGACGAGCCGGCGTGAATCCTTGGTGATCCAGAACGTCCCCGTTCGCCCACCGAAATCGATGTCGAGCCGCCACGTCGCGCCGAATCGAGGGAGCGTCTCGGAACCGGCAACCTTTGCCGAGACAGTTTTCGGGCCCTGTCGCCCGTTAAAAGCTGGGAGGGTCAGTGTGTAGCCGTTGGCCAGCGGCGCGGCGCGCAGGATGAGATCGAAGCTCGCGCTGTTGTATACGCCGTCCGCCGCGACGGTGTCGATCTGTCGTGCCGGCCGGCCGCTCTGCTCGATCCGGCCCGTAAGGCGTCCGCTCCGCCACTCGAGGTGCTCGACGCCACCGCCTTCGGAGCGAGAGTCCGCTTGCCTGAGCGTTATGTCGCCAAAAGCATCGACCAGGGTATCGACGCCGTCGCCCAGCAGCTGGTCAGTCCTGCTATAGACGCGTCGCAAGCGCAGCTCGCCGTTCACTCGCACCGTGTCGAGCGCATCGACGATCGTCCCGCTGCGCCCCTGCTTACCTTGGCGAACGACGTAGACCTCGAGCGAGTCCGTTTTGAGCCTGAGCAGCCCGGGGTCGAGCTTGGCAACCGGCTTCCGCTGGGCGTGGACCGTCGTGGAGACCAGCGCGATAGTGAGCAGCGATCGGATCAGCATAGCAAACGAATAATAAGAACAACGCGCCGACGCGACATCTGTCTCGCGCCGGCGCGTTCAGGGGCAGGGATCACGCTCCTGTGCTCGTCTCGTCTATCTCGCGGCCAGCCTCTTCGTGTCGGCCGTGTCCGCGATGTACGAGAACAGCAGCCGCGTTCGAAGGTCCGTGATCTTGCGCGCCGACCGCGAGATGAGGCCGCGGAACGCCGCGCGGGCACCCGCGCGATCGCCGACGGCCAGCTTGGCGATGACCGCACCATCACGCAGCTCGTCGCCATCGAGCCAGAGTTGGCCTCGTTCCCCTTCGGCGATCAGCGGATCAGCCGCGCGCGCGGCCTTCGGATAGTCCCACGTCGCGAGGCCGTAGAGGAAATCGATCGACGCGCGCGCGGTCGCCGGTGCGTGCGCGCGCTCGAGGTAGGCGTAGAGCGATCCGTAAAAGGCCGTGTCCGCCATTCCGGCCATGCCGCCATGCACACCCGCCTCGACCCAGGCGACGGATTGCACCCACACCTGCCAATCGCCCGGCGCCTTGCCCGACGACATCTCGGCCTCGAGCATCTGCCTGCGGGCCGCGATGAGCGCGACGTCCGCACCCGCGCGGGAATCGCCGGTGCGTAGTCCGGCGGCGGCCGCCATCGCCTGCAGACGAGGAATGCCCGTCACGACGGCGTACGAATCTCCCGGGCCGTTCCGATGCCCGTCGATCATCGCCGCGAAGTTGACGCGCCCAGACGCCAAACCGACGAAGCCCTCCGCGTCGATCTTCATGTACCGCGTCCGCTCGGCGTTGAGATCGAGCGTCGGATAGAAGTCGGAGTTGGGGTTACCGGCCATCCGCACGAGCGGCATCAACGATTTGCTGTCGGCGACGCGCAGTGTTTCCATCGTGTGCGCCGTGATAGGCCAGACCCGTTTGAGATCGCCGGCGAGCGCCCGCGATTGGAAGATGCTCCAATCAGGCGCCGGCAACGCGGCCCGCGTCGTCGCGACGAGGATGATGTCTCGATTCGAGATCTGGAAAATGGAGTACGTCGGGAAGTGCTGCGACAGCGCCGACATCACGCTGAGCAACAGCGCGTCGTCGATCTCGTAAAGGTGCAGCCACTGCGCGAATACGCCATTCGGCGTGAGATAGTGGGTGATCCGCTCGTAGAACTCGGCCGTGAACAGTCCCGACACGCCCGATACCCACGGATTCGACGGCTCCGACACGATCAGATCGAACTTCTTACCGCTCGCGGCGAAATAGGCGCGTGCGTCGTCGACGACGAAGGTCGAGCGCTTGTCATCGTAGGCGCGCGCGTTGGCCGGATAGAAGTTGCGCGACGCGTTGATCATCTCCGGCTCGATCTCGATCGTGGTGACGCTCTGGAGGACGGGACTTCCCAGAAGCGCGTGCGACGTCATGCCCGAACCAAAGCCAATCACGGCGGCCGTCTTCGCGTTGGGCACATAGGCCAACGGAATTAGCGGCACGAACAGCTGGGTCGGCGCATCGTGCGTGAACGCTCCCGGCTTCGGCTCGGCCTTGGCATTCAACCATTCGGGGCCGAGTGAGGCGTCGGGCTTTCCATTCGTGGCCAACGTCAGACCCTTCGTGTCCGGGATGCGACGGACACTGACCGTCGCCGTGCGTCCATCCTTATAGAAGAGGACTTCGCGCGTACCCGGCGCCTGGACAGTGCCGTACCTGAACACGCCGCTCGTCAGCACCGTGTGATCAAGGTTGGCGCGGAGCGAAAAGACAATGATCGCCACCGCCAGACCGCCAGCCAGCATTAGTTGTTGTGTCCAACGCGACCGCCCACCGCCCATCGCCCACCGCCGATCGCCGACCAACAGCACCACACCAAGCGCGATATCCACCGACGCACCGGCAACAAGCAGCCACTTGAGACCGAGCAACGGCATCAGCACGAGACCCGCGACGCCGGCGCCGACGATCGAACCGAGCGTGTTCACGCCGTACACCTGTCCGATCGCCCGCTCGCCGACGCTCGCGCCGACGAGCACCCGCGTGATCAGCGGGAGCGTCATGCCGGCGCAGAAAGTCGCCGGCAGCATCACGGCGAGGCAGATGACATAGCGCGAGACGCTGAACATGGCGTAGCCCTGGGGCGTCTTCGCGAACGCCGCCATGAACGACACCATCCAGTCGAACGTCATCAGATAGACGGGGAGCGTGGCGATGGCGAGCGATCCCATCGCGACCTGCACAAGACCGAGAAAGCGGAGCGACGTCGCGCGTTCGTCAGCGCGGCGGCGGACCCACAGCGCGCCGAGTGCGAGGCCGAGAATGAACGCCGACAACATCAGCTCGAAGGAATGCGTCGCGCTGCCCAGCACGAGGGCGAGCATGCGGATCCAGCCGATCTCGTAGATGAAGCTGGACAGCGCGGTACCGAAGCTCACCGCGAGCAGCAGGCGCCAGAGCCGCGGCTTAGAGAGGCCGTTGAAGGTTTGCTCTTGTGCTGCTTCGACTGCCGCTGTTGTCTCGGCGCCAGTTGTCGTGCGAACCGCGATGAAGACGGCGGCCGCGACGACGATGTTGAGCATCGCGGCGGCGAGCAGTGTTCCGGGGAGTCCGACTGCGGCGACGAGCCAGAAGCCGGCGAGGAGGACGCCGGCGGCGGCGCCGAAGCTGTTCGCGAAATAGAGCGTCGCTAGCGCATCGCCGACTCGTTGTGGCAGGCGTCGGACGACGCCGGCGCTCATGAGCGGGAAGGTCATGCCGAGCAGGATCGACTGCGGCAGGATCAGGAGGCCGGCGATTCCCCACTTCACGATCGTCTGCGCGGCGCCGAGACCGATCGCCGGAAAGATGCTCGAGTAGGTGAAGTTCGTCGTGGCCACGAACACGTCGTGGAAGACGAGGCCGATCATACCTGTCGCGAGCTCGACGATCGCGTACCAGAAGAGCGGTCGGGTCACGCGCTCGGTGCGCCGCCCGATGAGCAACGCGCCGAGCGACATGCCACCGAGGAAGATCACGAGCACGATGACTTGCGCGTACGCGCTGTGGCCGACGAAGAGGCCGAGGTAGCGGGTCCAGATCGATTCGTAGATCAGACCCGCCGCGCCGGACAGCACAAAAACGACATATAGGAGGGGAAGCATGTCATTTCGACTATGCGCCACGACCCCTCGTAACACTTCGCCGCGTCATCAACGGCGGCAGCGGCACGCTCATCATGAGGCGTCCTTCATGAGGACATCTCGCTCGTAACCGTGTTCCGGCGGCGGTCGTCCTAGAGCATTGGGTGCGATATCAGAGACTCCTGATGACGGCCAGCCGACGCGTGTCGTGAACAAGCTCGCCCTCGCTCTTTGCGCTGCGGCCGCGGCCGTCGGCGCACTGTTGCTCGCGTTCTTCGCGTTTTTCCCATACTTCTACGCCGAGTCGGGCTCGGCGCGGTATGCCCGCGAGCACCGCTTCGAGGCGTTCGTCTCCTTGGTGGGCGCCGCGGTCCTCCTCTGGATCGCGTGGTATTTCGTCCAGCGCTCATTCTCCGGTCGCACCTGGCTTGCCATCGTCGGCGCGCTCGTCTTCTTGGGAATCTTGAGCCGAATCGCGGAGTACCGTCGCTTTCCGACTGGCGCAGCGCCGGTTGGCGGGGGCTGGTACGTGGTCGCCGCACACGAACCCGCCGAGATCGACACCGTTCGCTATGAATTGTTTTACAAGACC
>Ga0207674_10000212_pt1 | contig 71941 bp, 55 predicted proteins | sample KBSCornC72_FD_184303 | JGI IMG/M metagenome (GOLD analysis project Ga0207674, IMG submission 184303) | Corn rhizosphere microbial communities from Kellogg Biological Station, Michigan, USA - KBS Corn C7-2 (SPAdes) (version 2) | ecosystem: Host-associated > Plants > Roots > Rhizosphere > Soil ...
GTCCTCGCATAAGGACATCGTCAGAAAAAACAAGAAGTTGTTTGTTTGTTTCACCGAGTAATGAATTAAACGATCTGATAAATCTGGATTGGTTGCTCCCTGCCTCTCACCTGCACGTTACCAATCGGCACGGCGTCGCGCCCGCTGTCACGCGGTTCTTCCCAAACCATCTCAAAGAGTTGGCGAGGTTCGTCAAGCTGCAGCCAACGTAAGTAGGGTTTCACCAAAGGAACCAGGCGACGGATGATTTGCCAGATATTCATTTGAGCTTCGGTCTTTTGTCTTGGACCTCGGGTCTTGGGTGTTGGGTCTTCGGGAGCGCGATTTTTGGGGAATGAAACCACTTTCGCACCTCCAAGGTAAAATCACAAAACACCATACTTAAAAACACTAATTCGAAAGATCAAAGGCCCAAGGCCCAAAGCCAAAGCCTAACCCTCGTGCTAATATTTCCGCAAAAAATCATCCAAGGAGTAATCAGTCATGCGTGTTGCGGTAGTTGGGGGTACGGGTCTGGTTGGCCGTCACACTGTTGAGGCGCTAAAACGAGGAAATCACGACACCAAAATTCTCGCGCGCTCACACGGTGTTGACCTGGTCACGGCTGAAGGAATTGATGAGGCTCTAAGCGGCGTTGAGGCAGTGATTGATGTCACAAGTGTCGAAGTGGTAGCCCGCGAGGCCAGCCGGCAGTTGTTTGGCACGATGACCAAAAACCTGCTAGCTGCTGAGGAAAGAGCTTCCGTAAAGCACCACGTCCTTTTATCAATTCTCGGTCTTGATCTTATTGAGGGCAACCCGCACTACGCGGGAAAACGGGTCCAGGAAGCACTGGTCGCGAGTAGTTCGATACCACACACAATTCTAAGGGCAGCCCAGTTTCACGAGTTTGCCGAAATGCTGGTCAATTGGGTAAAGACTCCGGAGGGAGCAATCGTTCCACCACTACTGATCCAACCCGTCGCGGTCGCCGACGTCGCGGAGACGCTATCCGAAATTGCCGTGAGCCAGCCGATTGGGCATCTTGATCTCGCAGGTCCTGAGCCTCAGGATTTAGTCGACATGGCCCGCCGTACACTTGCTGCAAAAGGCTATTCGGTAAAATTGATTCCGAGTTGGGATGGTGCCTTGCTTGGAGTTGAAGCAGCGGGCGACATACTGCTTCCTGATTCTGAGGCTCGTATAGCACCAACCACATTTGATGAATGGTTGAGCCAGCAAAAGCGTGCCAGCAAAGAAGCCGCCGGCTAGCTGTTAGCCTTTGTGCTTTGTAATTTGCGCATCTGTTTTGGCTTCTCAGAATCCGGCAGTTGGGAAGGGTGGCAAAGAGGAACAGACATTCAAAATGATAATGTGGGTTGCAGCGGCGCCCGCGCCCAGTCTACTTTTGTGAGGTCTCACTTCTTAATTGGCAATTCAGGAGTAAAAGGGGCAGCGGGGGCGGTGCTAGGTTCGACAGAGCGGATATTTGATGTTGTCCGCTCTGCCCCCCTTCTCAACTGCTGGATTCTGGAGCAAGCCAAAGCAACAAAGGTACAAAGCCCAAAACTTAACAACCATGACAACCAGAGAACGTTCATTCACGTGGCAAGATCCAATCGAACTTGCTAAGGCAGCGAGAAGTCTACCGGGCCAGGAGTTTCTCAAGAAGATCGCTGCCGGAGAACTTCCTCCACCCCCGATAGGTGAGATGATGAATTTCGCTCTGGACCATCTTGAGGACGGCCGGGTTGTCTTCACCGTTGATCCAGCGGAATATCACTACAACCCGATCGGAGTCGTGCATGGAGGAGTTGCGGCAACTCTGCTTGATTCGGCAATGGGATGCGCCGTTCACGCAAAACTCGCCGCCGGAACCTTCTATACGACACTCGAGATCAAAGTTAACTTTGTACGCGCCATTACCAAAGATGTCGGACGCCTGTATTGCGAGGCGAGTCTTATTCACCTTGGAAAGCGCACGGCCACAGCTGAAGGACGGATTCTGGATTCGAGCCAACGACTGTACGCCCACGGAACAACTACCTGCCTGATACAACGTCCATAATTTCTTGAGGGCCATAAGACATGAACGTAAATGTCGCGATTCTTTGGGAGCAAGGACAGCCCCTCTCCGTCGAGGAAGCTGAGCTTGCTGCTCCTGGCCGAGGCGAAGTGCTCGTCGAAATGAAGGCCGCTGGTGTTTGTCAGAGCGACCTCCATCCAGCTCGGGGAGACTGGCGCACTCGAACGCCGCTGGCGCTAGGCCACGAAGGCGCCGGGATTGTTCGCGGTTTGGGTGAAGGTGTGTCGAGCGTACACATCGGAGATCACGTCGTTTTGTGTTGGGCGCCGGCTTGCCGCGTTTGCGTGCCTTGTAAACTTGGTCAACCCGTTCTTTGTGATCGCCTGGAGCGAACCACCTATCGCAATCGACTGCCTTCTGGTGGAACGCGGCTGCGCGCGAGGAATCAGGACATTCTCCATTTCAACAGTACCGCCTGTTTCGCAGACTTCGCTGTAGTCAGTGAGCAGGGGATCGTAAGAGTTCCGCCCCACATCCCTTTTTCATCACTTGCAACGCTTGGCTGTGCAGTCATCACAGGTATGGGAGCGGTCAATAATGTCGCGAAGCTATCCGGCCGCGAGAACGTGGTCGTAATCGGGGCGGGCGGAGTTGGGCTCAATGTGGTCCAGGGAGCAAAGATAGCCGGCTGCACCGAGATCATCGCCGTTGATACTAAACCCAAACCTCTCCAATTGGCCCTGAAGTTCGGCGCAACTGAAACAATCGACGCTGCTACGAAAGATGTAAGAGATGTGGTCCTTCAGCTAACAGAAGGTCGGGGCGCAGACTTTGTCTTTGATACAGTCGCTACGACGACAACAGTTGAGCAGTCGCTCAACCTGGCGCGAAAGGGTGGCACTGTCATTGTCAGCGGGTTGGCCCGTACTGATTCACTCTTGTCCGTTCCGATCTTTCCCTTCGTGATGCAAGAGAAACGAATTATTGGATCCGTCTATGGATCTGGAGATCCATTGAAAGACATAAATAAGCTGGTCAAGTTGTATGAACAAGGTGTATTAAAATTGGAAGAATTGGTAGCTCGAGATTATCGGCTGGTCCAGGTCAATGAAGCACTATCTGCACTCGCTGCTGGAGAAGGTGCCCGCGGGATCATTCTTTGGTAAGTAATAAACCTTCAATCGAGGTAAGGTGATGAAAATATCTGCAATATTGCTGCTGGTTTCGCTTAGCTGCGCCCCATTACTGGCTGCCGACGACTGGTCACAGTTTCGCGGTCCAAACGGTACTGGCGTATCGGCGACTACTGGACTACCAGTTGAATTTGGACCAACAAAAAATGTTCTCTGGAAAACTGAACTGCCACCAGGACACTCTTCTCCCGTGCTCGCCGGTAAGAAGCTTTTTGTCACCGCGCACACTAAAGAAAAAGAGACGTACAAGCTGCTGGTATTTTGCCTCGATCGAGAAACAGGAAAAATTCTCTGGCAACGTGAAGTGGCACGCTCCCAAAAAGGACGCATCGAGAACGTTAATAGTCCCGCTTCGCCTTCTCCGGTCACTGACGGGACAAATGTTTATGTTTTCTTTCAAGAATTTGGACTAGTGTCGTTCGACGGTGCGGGCAAGGAGCGTTGGAAGCTTCCACTTGGACCATTCAACATGTTCTATGGTTTCGGAGCCTCGCCGATTCTTGTTGACGACAAGGTAATTCTACCGGTCGATCAGGACAATCCGACTTCATACCTTCTCGCGATTGATAAGAATAGTGGAAAAGTTCGCTGGAAGATTGAACGCCCAGGTGTGATTTCAGGTTATTCAACCCCAATTATCTATCAACCGAAAGACGGAGCTAAACAGATCGTCGTGCCTGAGTCGTTTCAACTGTCAGCGTATTCGGTAGTTGATGGAAAAAGAGTGTGGTGGGTCCGTGGACTAGCTTGCGAGATGAAATCAATTGCGAGTCAGGACGGCGACTATCTCTATATTAACGGATGGGGATTCCCGACTAATCAACCTGGAGAACAGGTTAAGACCGTGCCGTTCGATACTGCACTCATGAGGTATGACAAGAATAGCGACAAGATGATCGAGAAGACTGAAGCTGCCGGCAGCGCCGATCCCATGGACAAATGGTTGAACTTAGGATTCGAAGCGTTCGACCTGGATCGAGACCAGAAACTTGATAGTCGTGATTGGGAGATATTTCGTTCCATGATGGCTTCTGAGAACGGTCTTCTGGCTATCAAGATGGGAGGTACGGGCGATCAAACTGCGTCGGCCATTCGCTGGCGCTATCAGAAGCCGGTACCACAAGTTCCGTCCACGCTACTCTACAAGGGCGTTCTTTACATGATTAACGACAGTGGAATTCTAATCTCGTTCGATCCCGCGACGGGAAATGTGATCAAGCAAGGGCGCCTTCGTGGCGCTATTGATAAGTACTTTTCATCTCCAGTCGCGGCAGATGACAAGGTGTTTTTGATCGGACAAGGTGGCGCAGTTTCAGTGTTGAAAGCAGGAGGAGACTGGCAAGTGCTGGCAGTTAATGAACTCGATGACGAATGCTTTGCCACACCTGCGATCGCTGATGGCCGGCTCTATATCAGAACTCGCAGCGCGCTCTATTGCTTCGGAGCATAATCAGTCGGTAATCATATATTTGACTTACCTGCCTTTGCTCTGGAGGCAAGATGTTTATAGCCGTCAGTTACATTATTGGACGGGCGCTCCGGAGGAGCGCAATGGTGAGACCAAACCCTCCATATCGCTCCTGCGGAGCGAGGATCATCAAGACCAGGCTAGGCTATAAACATTCTGCTCCTCCGGAGCAAAGAGCAACTGAGTCAGTATGTCGTCACCGCATAATCTCACTACTCGAGGCACAGTTAGGGTAAGTCTCAGGCGGCTGTCACCAATCGCATCTTGATCTATTTCCGATTGACTGGAGGCTACCGCGAGTCGACGCTTTCCGCTCTTCAGACCTAACCTCAATTATTTTCGTCTCATCCTCGACAAGTATCCGTGAACTTCATCTTTGATACTTCCCCTCAATTAATCATGGAGGGATTTAAGATGGGTGCGAACAATTCAGATTTTGAAAAATTGAAAGAAATGATCAAGGACATTGACCTGTGTATGTTGACCACGGTGGATGAATCGGGAAGTCTTCACAGCCGGCCAATGTCTCTCAACAGCGACGTTGACAGTAATGGCAACCTCTGGTTTTTTACGTCTTTAAATTCACACAAAGCCAGCGAGATCGAAAAGATGTCAAAGGTGAATGTTAGTTTCATAGATACAAAGGACCAACGATATGTTTCGATCTCTGGAAATGCTGAGCTCGTCAGCGACAAGAAAAAGATCAAGGAACTTTGGAAGCCAATCTTAAAAGCGTGGTTTCCCGATGGTCCAGACCAGGCAGACGTGGCATTGCTAAAAGTCAATGTTGAAAAGGCCGAGTACTGGGATAGCCCGTCAAGTACCGTGGCCCAGGCGATCAGTTTTGTCTCCGCCATATTCACCGGCAAGCAAGTCGAACTCGGCGAGAACAAGAAGATAAATTTAGGTGGATAGGTTTCGTCTGTTCACGCTTTAGTATTGCTCGTTGATCATTGATCATTTTTCATTGCTTATTCATGAAGAATATTTAGTTCTCAGGATTCTTCGCTTTGCCACGGCAAATGACAAACGAGAAATGGTCAATGATCAATGAGCAGTAAAAAGGTTGGCTCTCGTTGCCCTGTCACACATTACGATGCCAGAGGGTCCGGAAGTTAGGAAGTATGCCGATGCGTTGAATGAGGTACTTGCTGGAAGACAGATCAAGCACTTCATGGCTCGTACCGTGAATGCGCGCAAGTGGCTCGAACAAAACGGCAACAACTTGTTGGAAAGAAAAATCTCGCACGTCGTCTCTCATGGCAAACATCTAATAGGCTACATCGACGGCGACTACTACTTTCACTCACATCTGATGATGTGGGGTCGCTGGCAAACCTTCAAACCGACACCTCCCGTTGAGATCGATCGCAGGGAACGCGCCCGGATAGTCGTCAGCAAAGGCGCCGCAATTCTCTACTCCGCTCCTATTTTCAACGTGGGCCACGGCAATCCGTATCTACAGGTAGATTACCTGGATACTCTTGGACCAGACGTCTTGCCCTACGATCGGTGTTTTGACTCAAAGATTTTTCTACGCCGCCTTAAGAACAAGGAGAATCTGTCAGTAACGATCGGAGCCGCACTCTTAGATCAGCGCGTCGCAGCAGGTATCGGAAATTATTTGCGGGCCGAGATTCTTTTCGCCTGCCGCATCAATCCCTGGCGACTGGTTCATCAATTAAGTAAGGAAGAGTTGAACTGTCTGCAGACGACCATACCGGAATTGGCTTACCGCGCCTACACTCTTTCCGCTACTGCGCTAATCGAAGATCGTGATCGAATGAGCCAGGACTCGAGTCTGGTCTACCAGCCGGGGCGGGAATATGGAACACGACATTTGGTCTTTCGCCGGACAAATTTACCGTGTTTGAGATGTGCAAATCCGATCAAACAGCTGCGGCAGGTTACAAATAGCACGGGCGAAGAAGAGCGAGACCGGATCATGTACTTTTGTCCGAATTGTCAGAACGTGGATGGTGGGAAAAGTTGAAGATCGCTCTAGTGATCATTGGTCATTGGCCATTGATCAATTTTCATTTCCGGGGACATCGAGGCACGCGTTCACATTCTTGCCAACCCTGGGAGCACGAATGTTTTGGTGGGAATCTCTAAAATGATCACTGAAACCACTACTCGGACCGGAGTGCGAGTAGTGGATCAATCTTCATTGCGCGCCGAGCTGGCAGATAGCATGCGACCAGCGAGACAGCTATAAGGAGAATCGAGATGCTCGCAAATGTCGGCGGATCTACTGCTGCAACTCCAAACAGCAATCCGGACAACAGCCGCGTCAACGCTACTGCCGCCAGCAAACCAATCACGACCCCCAAAATAGTAAGCATTAATCCTTGTCTTAAGATTAACACCAGAACCTGGCGAGGCTGCGCGCCGATTGCCACCCGTAATCCAATCTCGCGCGTGCGCAACGCCACCGAATAATTCATCACGCCGAAGATTCCAACCGCTGAAAGTAACGTCGCCAGACCCGCAAATAACGCAAGCATCAAGGTATTGAATCTCGCCCGACTAAGTGTTTCTGCCATCACCTGGTCCATCGTTCGCACGTCTGAAACAGGCTGGTTAGGATCAAGCGTTCTAATTTCACGCTGTAAAGCCGGCGCAATTGCGTTTGGATCGCCATCGGTACGAACGACAAAGGTCATGAAGGAATACGCCAACTCGGGATGTGGAAAATAGACGGCAGGTTCAAAACCGTCAATCAGGTTTTCATATCTCACGTTCCCTACAACTCCAATAATCTCTGTCGGGTTTGGACCATCAAACATTCCGACGTCAATTCTTTTGCCCAGCGGATCCTCACCAGGAAAATACTTTTGCGCCAACGCTTCGTTAATAAGCACGACGTGCTTGGCTTCCGAATTTTCCGTCGCGCTAAACTGCCGGCCCCGGAGTAGCGGGATTTGAAGTGCCTTGAAGTAACCAGGGTCAGCTACCCGGACGTCGGTACTCGGTTCTTCCCCTGGTGCTGGTGCAGGCTTACCGCCAATTGTGAATCCGGTGGCAGAGCCCAACCCGCCATAGAATGGCAAGAAATTGATCACGCCCGCCGAACGCACTGCGGGAAGAGCGCTGATGCGGTCCAATGCCTGACGAAAGAAAGCAACTACCTGCGGGTCTTCCTTGTATCGAGCCTGAGGCAGGCGCACAACCATAGTCATCACGTTTCCCGAGTTGAAGCCTCGGTCAACTTCCTGAAGTCGAATAAAGCTCTTTACCAGTAAGCCGGCGCTGGCGAGTAGAACAACTGCCAAGGCAATCTCCGACACCACCAGGAGACTCCGAAGTCTGCGGCTGCCACCTGCGTGGCCCGTATCGCCTTTGCCGCCTTCCTTCAAAGCGTCATTAAGATCAAGCCTTGAAACGTGTAACGCCGGGGCTAGTCCAAAAATTATTCCGGTAAGAACTGAAACTCCGAGGGTCCATAACAAGACTGTCAGATTTAGGTTCGTGTTCTGCAAACTGACGAGATCTTTCGGGCTGATAGCAATAAGAGCCTTCATCCCAAGCCAGGCAAATCCAAGCCCCATTAAACTACTAATCACGGCGAGCATCAGGCTTTCAGTAAGAAGCTGCCGGACAATTCTCAATCGATGCGCACCAAGAGCTGAGCGCAACGCTATCTCTTTTTCTCGAGAGGTAGCCAACGACAATAAAAGATTTGCCACGTTCGCGCAGGCAATCAGAAGGACAAAGCCCACGGCTCCCAGTAACAGCCAGAGAGCGCGGCGCACGTTCCCAAAAAACTGTTCACGTAGCGGCAGTACCTCGGCGGTGTAATTACGATTGTATTGCGGTGCTTCGGCAGAGAGACGACTGGCAATCGTTCGCATTTCGGCATTTGCCTGCTCAGCAGATACTCCCGGTTTCAGCCGGCCCACTACGGAAAGAAACCGTCCCCGATCATTTGCGCCTGGGCCTACGGGCATTGGCAAAACGCTCCAAAGCTCGGCTGGCCTGCCAGTACCTGAACGCTGCTTAATATGAAATTGGAAGCTCGCCGGCATTACTCCGACGACTGAAAATGGCACTCCGTTTAGAGTGATCGATTGACCAACGATATCCGGTCGAGCTCCAAACCTGCGTTGCCACAGGCCATAACTTAAGACCGCGATGGGACTCTTCGCTTCTGCATCCTCTGGCATCAACGGCCTTCCGAGAATTGGATCAACTCCAAGGATCCTAAACAACTCTGGTGTGGCAAACTGGACCGATAATTCTTCGGGCTCCCCCTCACCCGTCAAGTTGAGTCTCTGGTCGGTAAATGCCGAGATAGCTTCAAAGCTTGATGCCTGTTCCCGCCAACTGCGAAAATTTGCTCGCGAAGTCGTGTTTTGATGTCTACCCTCAGGCGTAACTTCCCAAAGCATTACGATCTTCTCAGCGTCACGATAGGCCATCGGTCGCAACAGCAGTTCGTTTACGACCGAAAAGATTGCGGTGTTGGCGCCAATTCCCAAGGCCAGGGTCAGCACCGCAACTACTGTAAAACCTCTATGCTTTGTGAGTACTCGTGCGCCGTAGCGGATGTCCTGTATCAGCGTTTCTACAAACCCGCCGCCTTTGACGTCGTAGGCATCGTCGCGAATATTCGTCATGTGACCAAAACTTTGAACAGCTGCGTCTCGAGCTTTTGCTGGATCCATTCCCGAGGCGATGTTGGCTTCGGTCTGCATTTCAACGTGAGCGCGCATCTCGCGATCTATCTCTTCAATTACCTGGTCGCGACCACTCAACGCTCGTATGCGGTCACGAATTAGATTGAGCAACTTTATCAATGCCTCACCTCTATGTTGCCTGGCGAACTTTTGCGACTGCTAGTACGAGCCGATCCCAGCTGGCTTCCTGATCCTCAAGTTGCTTACGACCGAATCTGGTCAACTTATAGAACTTGGCGTCTCGACCAGTGTCGTGTACGGACCACTTCGAAGTCACCCAACCCTTTTGCTCAATGCGATAGAGTGCGGGATAGAGGGAACCTTGTTCAACATTCAGCATCTCGTCGGATAATTGACGAATGCGTTGAATGATTCCATATCCATGTAGTTCGCCGAGTGAGAGGGCTTTCAGGATTAACATGTCGAGAGTGCCTTGCAGAAGGTCAGCTTTATCTTTTGCCACTATTAATCTCGTTTCACGGATCAGGGTTAGTTAATGCCTAGACAGGCAAGGCATCATAAATCTACGACGCCTAGATTGTCAAAGTATAGCAATTGCTGGTGGGATCTAAGCAGACGTTCGTGTTAATTCGTGTCAGTTCGTGGATCGCTTTTCCGCGGAACGCAACAGGCGAGCCAGCAACGAAATAACTTGAGGAAACAGCTGACAGTAGTGCGAGTCTTGCGACAGTCTGTAGTGGTAGGTTAGGTCAATCGGCGAACTAAACTGGCGGCGACGGCCACTAACTCAGCTAATTCGACGGGCTTTGGCACGTGCATGTGATAGCCGGAACGCAAAGCATGCAGTCGATCCTCCACACGCGTATAGGCTGTGAGGGCAATAGCGGGAATTCTGCCTCCGCTTTCCAAAGGCAACATGCGAACTTGCTTTATCAAGTCATATCCATCCTCGCCTGGCATCCCAATATCACTAATAAGAACATCCAATTTCGTCTTGTTCAATTCTTCCAGCGCCTCGGTAGCAGATGCCGCCAGCGTAACGATCGCGCCACAAAATTCAAGACCCTGTTTGAGCAATTCACGCGTGTCGGATTCATCGTCCACAATCAGCACCCTCAGTCCATCCAACCTGTCGGCGCACTCCGTTGTAGGGAGCAGATCGCGCGCGGCAGGATGAACCCGTTCTCCATTCAAATCAACCTGATATACAGGTGTAATTGGCAGTAATACGGTAAACGTCGAACCTTGTCCTTCACCCGGACTACGCGCATCGACGCTACCACCATGAAGTTCAACGAGATGTCGAACGATCGCCAGGCCGAGCCCCATACCACCATGTTGGCGACTGGTGCGCTGATCCGCCTGGCGAAAGCGATCGAACACGTGCGGTAAAAAGTCGGCCTCGATTCCCTGCCCGGTGTCGTTCACCACAATCTCGACGTGTGAATCAACACGTTCAAGTCTGATTTGAACTCGTCCGTTACGCGGAGTGAACTTGATCGCATTGGAAAGGAGATTCCAAACAACTTGCTGCAGTCGCACCGGATCACCAGTGACCGAGACAGCGCCAGTATCGACGATCTTTTGTATTCGCACGCCCTTAGCTTCGGCGGCGGGCCTGACGGCTTCGACTGCTGCGTCGATGAACGAGTTAGGATCTGTAGGACGCACATCCATTCGCAACTTGCCGGTTACGATCCGAGAGACATCGAGCAGGTCGTCTATAAGTTGAGCCTGGGCTCGAGCATTCCGCTCAATGGTGTCGAGCGCCTTGGCGGCATTATCGTCCGAGAGTTGGCCCGAGCGTAACATTCTTGCCCAACCAAGAATCGCGTTGAGCGGTGTTCGCAATTCGTGAGAAATAGTCGCCAGAAATTCTTCCTTCAACCGGCCCGACTCTTCAGCCTGGCGATAGAGTAGCGCATTGTCGTTAGCAGCCTTTTCAGCTTCTGCACGCGCCTTTTTTGCAGCCTCATAAAGTCGAGCGTTGTCCATTGCAATCGCTGCTTGAGACGCGAGACCGACGACGATTTGCTCTTCTCGATCGGAAAACATATCGGGCTGAGGATGTCCAAAGAAGAGACCACCAAGCACTTCTCCTGAACTCGAAACGACAGGAACTGCCAGATAGCTGGTAACTGGTAAATGACCTTCCGGCATTCCATAGTAAGGCGAGTTTTTTCCGTAGCGAGGATCCAGTTTGACATTCGCGATACGCACTACGCCTTCTCCGCGAAAGGTTGGACCAAAGAGATCCGTGGCCCGGGGCATCGGGAAACGGTCAAACGCATGTCTCGGCACGCCGGCAAGAGCAAAGAGCATGTAAGACGCTCCTTCTTCACTTAATACGTTGTAGAAAAAGGAACCAAAGCTAGCTCTGGTGAGTTCGGTCGCAGCGTCAGTAACCGCTTGAACAGTTTTCTGAAGATCTAACTCCGCCGAAATAACCCGTCCCACTTCATTTAACGTACGAAGCGCTTCCGTCTGAGTCCGTAACGTCTCTTCGATTGACTTACGAGTGGTTATATCTTGAACAAGCCCCAACATCCCCAGGATTTCACCTTGATCGCCGTAGATCCCTCTGCCTTTCGCAGAGACCCAGACGGTGGAATCATCCTTCTGGATTACTCGATATTCGATGTCGTAATCTCCATGCGCTTCGAGAGCTCGTTCAACTGCAATTCGGGCACGCTCGGCATCGTCGGAATGCAAGAGGCTGCGCAGTTCGGTCCAGGTCAACTCTCGACCAGGTGAAATATCAAAAATGGTCGCCGCAGTTTGCGACAGTGTCACTACGTCTGTTTTCGCATCCCAACTCCAGTCTCCGAGTCGAGCGGCGGCAAGCGCCAGACTCAACCGGGTTGAAGTTTCGTCAAGCTTCCGCTGGGAGTGAAACCTGTCAGTGATATCGCGCGCAATTTTTGAAGCCCCTACGATTCGACCGGTGGCATCGCGGATGGGAGAAACCGTCAAGGAAACATTTAATAGCCTGCCATCTTTGTGGATCCGAATAGTTTCGTAATGTTCAACGCGCTCGCCGGCTCTCAACTTGGATAAGATGGCGGGTTCTTCATCCTCGTGTCCTGGCGGGATGAGAAGAGTGACAGAGTGGCCGATTGCTTCTTCGGGTTTGTAGCCAAAGATGCGCTCAGCGCCCTTGTTCCAGCTGGTGATTATGCCTTCGAGGGTTTTGCTAATGATTGCATCGTCTGCGGAATCGACAAGTGAGGCCAACCAGAAGCCCGCAAGCTCAGGGTCTCGTAAATCGGTATCCTTTTCACGATGCTCTTCAACGGTTGGGAACGCCTCGGTCCCATCTATTTTGGACATAGTTTGTCGCTAGCTCGAGATAAAATTGTATTGCGGGGTTGAGCGATCCGGGGGTTTTCGGAAAGGATTATATCGGGGACAGGCAAATGTTCCTAGACGTGTTTTGTTCAGGGGTCTTGCTGAGGCGCGAAGGAGGCCGGATTATTTGTCATTGGTCATTGATCAATAGTCATTTTTAGTCTCAGCACTTCATTGAACGGGTGTCTGAGTTTATGATTCGATAATGGACCTGCCTATTAATCCGCCAGTACTTCCGATGCTCGCCAAACGAGTGAGTGAATTGCCACAAAATGGTTCGTGGTTTTTCGAGCCAAAATGGGACGGTTTTAGAGCGTTGATCTTTCGTGATGGAGACGAGGTTTTGATTCAAAGTCGCGACACTAAGCCACTGAATCGATACTTCCCTGAACTGATTGAGCCGTTGAAAAAGCAACTTCCGAAGCGATGTGTGCTTGATGGTGAAGTTGTGGTCGCAAAGGACGGCGCGCTGGATTTCGACGCTTTGCAACTTCGCATTCATCCCGCGGCTTCACGCGTAAAGATGCTGTCGGAACAGATCCCAGCTTCAATTGTCTTTTTTGATCTACTGTCAGAAAAGAATCGAGACTTAACGGCAACGGCGTTTGAGGCGCGCCGGAAATTGATGGAAAAGATCTTATCCTCAGCCGAGCCTCCAATTCACATAACGCCGATCACCGCTAGCCTGGAGGTTGCGGCTGATTGGTTTCGCAGATTTGAAGGTGCAGGACTCGACGGCGTCGTTGCTAAGCCCACCAATGGAACCTACGAACCTAATAAAAGAGTGATGCTGAAGGTCAAGCACGAAAGGGACTGCGATTGCGTCGTTGCAGGTTTTCGCTGGCATAAGAAGGGAGAGCGAAACGCGATTGGTTCACTTCTGCTAGGGCTGTTTGACGATTCCGGCGAGCTGCACCATGTGGGAGTGTGCGCAAGTTTTACCGATAAGAAGCGAATTGAACTGGTTGAGTTCTTAGAACCTTACCGAAAGAATGCGCTCAAGAACCACCCCTGGAAGGATTGGGCGAGTAGTGAGTTGGAAGGGGATCGTCGAATTCCGGGAGCTCAGAGTCGCTGGAGCCAGGGAAAAGACATGACCTGGGAACCGCTACGAACTGAATTGGTGGTTGAAGTCGCTTACGATCACATGCAGGGATCGAGGTTTAGACATACAGCACAATTTCGAAGATGGCGAAACGATAAGAGTCCCGCCGACTGTACATACGCACAATTGGAAGTCGTGCCCCCACAGGAGCTCTCCGAGATCTTTGGGAAGTAACCCCTGTTATATCGAGAGCTGACTTGGGCCAGACGCCTTGTCTAATTTCTCATTGGTCATTGATCATTCGCGAATGAAAAATAAACAGGGTCCTAACTTCTCCCGTCAAATATCACTTTCTCAATGACCATTCGAACTCGGATCTATCTCAGACTCATCGTCACCAACCTCATCCCCTATATCACCATCCACATGCTCCAGGGGCAGTTCCAGGTCCAAGTCAACAACCGTGCTGTGGAAATCGACTTCAAACCACTCCAGGAATGTATCCAAGTCCCTGTTGGGAGGCCATTCCTCCTCAAATGTGTACCAGGCCATCAACTCCTCTTCAAACACATAGTTGTGAGACCACACAACAATCTCAGCTTGGTCATCCGAGGTCTGGAACTCGGGCACCAGGTATGCAGTTGAGTCGATCTGCAATTCCTCGAGCGTTAGATTCATCTCGTCATCGTTATCAAGTGAATTCAACCAATCGAGAAAAGGCTGTTTCGGTTTAACAACCATCACGCTACGGTTTACTGCAGGCATGTGACAGAGAATACCTCACTTAGACACTGAGGGAAACATTAGGACTATTTGCCTACACCATGAACATGCTAGCCTGTGCGCGTGAAGCCCGAAAAAGATGCCGAAATTATTATCGTCGATGGACGAGAAGTTCGCGTCACTCATCCTGACAAGCCATATTTCTCTCTCCAAACAAAACTATCGAAATTGGATCTCGTTCGTTATTACCTGGCGGTAGCACCTGGAGCGTTGAACGGAATACGTGACCGTCCAATCGTTCTGAAGCGCTTTGTGAACGGCGCCGAGGGCGAGGCGTTCTATCAAAAACGCGCTCCGACAAACATCCCACGCTGGCTCCGGACTGTGACGCTGTCGTTCCCTTCCGGCCGGAAAGCGGAGGAAATCGTAGTTGACGATCCCGCCGGGCTGGCCTGGATCGTGAATCTCGGTTGTATTGAGTTACATCCGCATCCGGTCCTCTCCGGTGATCTCAATCACCCGAATGAATTGCGAGTAGATCTTGATCCTGGGCCGGGCGTCGGTTGGGAGGACGTGCGAACGGTCGCGCTTGAGGTAAAGGCCCTGCTTGAGGAACTCGGTCTACGTGGATGGCCCAAGACGAGCGGCTCTCGAGGTATGCACGTCAACGTTCGTATTCACCAACAATGGACCTTTGTTGAAGTTCGACGCGCGGCGTTGGCCCTATCGCGCGCAATCGAACGTCGAGTTCCGGACCATGCAACTTCCAAGTGGTGGAAGGAAGAGCGACACGGGGTTTTCCTCGATTACAATCAGAATGCTAAGGACCGTACTACGTGTTCAGCGTACTCCGTTCGTCCTCTTCCAGATGCGCGCGTCTCAACGCCTTTGGATTGGGCAGAGGTCGCTGACTGTAATCCAGCAGATTTCACCGTATTGACGGTGCCGACACGGTTTGCAGAGATTGGCGATCCTCATGCTGAGATGGACCATCACGCGGGATCACTTGAGCCGCTCCTGGAATTGGCTGAGCGAGATGAGGCAGCGGGTATGGGAGACGCGCCCTGGCCACCGCATTTTCGGAAAATGGAAGGCGAAGCTTCTCGTGTCGCGCCATCGCGGGCCAAATCAACGGCCAAACCTGCTCGTGTAAAAATGCCGCTGCTCGTGATTGCTAACTCGCCCGACAAGAATGCTGCCCTGGAAGGCCTGGAAAAATGGAAACGAAAGCATAAGAAAGTAGCAAAGCTAATAGGTATTGAGGACGTTCTAATCGATACCATGCGTGGACGCTCATCGACATGGACGCGGATTCGAGTGAACCTGCGAAACGTTCCGGAAGAACTACGACCGCCTCAGGAGAAGCCTGAACCGGATGATGATCCAACGCGCGAGTGGCGAGAATGGCGGGCGGCGAACAAGAAGCCTGTTAAGAAGACCGCAAAGAAGACGGGCTCTTAGGTATCAATCTCGCAAGGCTCATTGGAGACCTTATTTCTCATTGGTCATCGGTCGTTGATCATTGGTCATTTGTTTAGTGTGAGCTTGTGGGATCGACTGCAGAAAACCACGCGAAATGACTAAATTACCTTCTCTCTTCACAAGCAGCGGTCGAAGGTACAAACCGATGAGCAAGAGCGATAAAACAGGTTGCGAAGCCTGCAATCGAAAAAACTAATTGTTCCCACAATGAATTTTATGACCGGGAGCTGTCTATTTCAGCCTTGCCCATTCGACTTACTTACGAGGGGGAGCGTGAAGTAGCCGGGTATCGACAAGATTGGTGATGGGCCGGTTAGAGACTTTCGGCAATTTATTGTAAATTGGGCGGCCGAAATTATTCTTTTCCAGGGCGTAACCAATATCTCCACCGACAGTTATACAATAAGGTGGATTTCTGTGAACCCTTTCAGCCAAGGGCGCGTACTCGAAGATAGTACTTCTGCTCTGGCGATAGCTTCTAAAAAATCAGGTGAAACCTTATGAAGTTTGCGAAGCTTGTCCTGAAGAATATCCTGCGCAATAAACGGCGAACCTTGCTCACAATCTCGAGCCTGGTCGTTTCATTGTTTTTGATTATCACGCTCGCCACCATCCTGACGGAGTTTGAACGAGGCAGCACTGAATCCAGTCCACTTCGACTCATCTCGCGTCACGCCGTATCGCTGGCCTTCCCGATGCCAATGGCCCATCTCCAGCGGATCAAAACTGTGCCCGGAGTCAAAGAGGCGATGCCTTTCAACTGGTTCGGCGGGATCTATAAAGACGAGAAAAACTTCTTCGCAAACTTCGCCGTCGATGCGACTAAGCTGCGTGATGTATTGCCCGAACTTAAAATGTCTGACGCTGAGTGGCAAGCCTTCACCAGCGACAGACAAGGCGCGATTGTGGGTCAAAAGCTCGTCAAGCTGTATGGCTTTACTCCGGGTCAGCGCATCACCCTGAAGAGTCCAATCTACAATCAGGAGGTTGAGTTCATAATTCGCGGTGTTTGCACGGGTGGCGACGAGAAGACACTCTTCTTTCACCAGGACTACCTGAACGAACTTCTTCCCGAGTGGGCCAAGGACCGGGCCAGTACTTTTAGTATTCGGGCCAACACAGCAGATGATGTTCCACGGATTTCCCAGGCCGTAGATTCGATCTTTGCAAACACCGACGCGCCAACAAAAACGGAAAGCGAAAGCGAATTCGCAAAGAGCTTTGAAACTATGCTGGGCGGGGTCAAACAATTTCTTTACGGCATTATGGCTGCGATCACGTTCTCCGTGCTGCTGGTGATGGGTAACACCATGGCCATGACAGTCCGCGAGCGGACAAAGGAAGTCGGCACCTTGAAGGCCATCGGATTTCAGCGCGGAACCATCACCGCTCTGTTTCTGGCTGAGTCGCTCATTGTGGCTTGCATTGGTGCGGCTATTGGCATCGGGGGCGCGGCTCTGATCTTTCGATCGATCGATCTTAGTTTGTACATTCCGAATTTCATCTCGTTCATTCCGACGACGCAGACTCTGGTCGCAGCCTTTGTATTATCGATAGCTGTTGGTTTGATAAGCGTCATCTACTCAGCTTTCCGCGTGTCTAGTCTAACCATCGCAGAAGCTTTACGGAGCACTGAATAAAATGGCATTGCCGCTTAAGTACAACTTGCGAAATATCATTGTGCGCAAGGGCAGCACTCTTGCCACGGCGTTCACGATTGGCTTAACTGTCGCGGTCTTTTTAATGGTGATGGCCCTGGCTCGAGGCATCGATCTGACACTGTCCAGCAGTGGTGAACCGCTAAACCTGATAGTTCTCCGCGAAGGGAGTACAGCTGAGTTGAACAGCAACATCACTCGCGAAAACTTTAACGACCTTCAGTATTTGGACGGAGTTGAGCGTGAGGCTGATAAACCACTGGCTACGGCTGAACTAATCACACTGATTTACAAAGCCCGCAAAGGCATGAATCAAGGATCGAATGTAACAGTTCGCGGAATCGGACCAATGTCTTTAAAAATGCGTTCCGGTTTCCAAACTATCGCCGGACGCATGTTCAATCCCGGATTAACTGAAGCCGTTGTTTCGAAAAGAATTGCGGAGCGATTCCAGGGATTCGATATAGGGGACAAGTTTCGTATTCAGACCACGGACTATACCGTTGTAGGGTTATTCGACGCTGGTGGTAAGGCATTTGAGTCGGAGATTTGGGTGGACGTCAACTCTCTTGCCAGTACGACAAATCGACCAACGTTTTCGTCGGCTCTTTTACGAGTTAAGGATGCGAGCACACTCGCCACTCTCGCGAAACGAATCACTGACGATCCGAAGTTGCATCTGAAAGCACTATCCGAACGCACGTTCTATGAGGACCAGCAAGGTACCGCATCGGGAGCTTTGAAAGGTCTGGCCGTATTCATCTCTTTTATCATGGCGGTTGGCGCCGGATTTGCCGGAATGAATACGATGTACGCAGCGGTGGCCCGGCGCACCAAAGAGATTGGAACACTGCGGGTGCTGGGCTTCAGCAGAATAAGTGTGCTAATAGCCTTTCTTCTGGAATCAGTCTCCATTGCTCTAATAGGAGCCGCGATAGGTATTCTGTTGGCACTACCTCTAAACTTCGTCTCCACCGGCACTTCCAACTGGGTCACGTTTAGTGAGATTGCTTTTAACTTCCGCGTCACGCCTGATTTGATGTTGTTTGCTTTGATCTTCGGCGCCGTAATCGGATTCGTCGGCTCATTGCTACCTTCGATCAGAGCATCTCGATTCAAGATCGTAGATGCTTTGCGAGCCTGATTCAGACCAGGATTTTAAGAAAAGAACGTCAGCTAAATTTCGACAATATGGTTACCACCCCAAAGTCCCAAGAGGATCAGGAAGATCTCAATCAGCGACTGCGAAGTCTGAAAATTGATCGGACTCCGGTTGTTGCTACGCCGGTAAAGGCTCGATCGCCAAAGCTGATTCTCCTTCTAGTCGCTGTCGTCCTGGCGCTGGCGGCCTTCGGCTACATCTTTCTGTTTTCTGGTGTAAAAACGATATCTGCCGCGTCAGTCACAACTGATACGGGGACCGCGTCTGCTGGTGAAAGCGTACTGACAGCCTCCGGCTATGTCGTGGCACATCACAAGATCGCAGTAGGAGCGAAAGTGATGGGTCGGGTCGCATGGATTGGCGTGGAAAAAGGAGACCGGGTCCAGGCCGGCCAGGTGTTGGTCCGTCTTGAAGATAACGAATTTACAGCACAGGTAAATCAGGCCAAAGCAAATCTGGCCGCCGCCCAGGCTCGATTGGACCAGCTGCAAAGTGGTTCTCGGCCCCAGGAAAAATTGAAAGATAAAGCCGCAGTGATTCAGGCAGAAGCAAACTTAAAGACGGCGGAAGCTGACTACCAGAGAGCTTCGACACTTTATCGTTCCGGCGTTGCATCGAAGGCCGAACTGGATCACGCAACGGCGCAAAGAGATACCGCCGCAGCGCTTTTAGAATCAGCTCGTCAATCGAGCGCGATGACTGATATCGGACCACGCCACGAGGAGATTCGTGCAGCGGCTGCCCAAGTGCAACAGATGAAGGCCGCGCTCGACTATGCGCAGACCCAACTGGCGGCGACTGAAATTAAGGCGCCCGTGGCCGGAACTGTGCTGCAACGGATTGTCGAACGAGGGGAAATGGTGAGTCCTTCGGCGTTTGGCGATGCAGGAGCACGCACCTCAGTCGTCGATCTGGCCGACTTAACTGATCTACAAATCGAGTTGGATATCAGCCAGACGGATTTTGCACGCCTCAAGATGAGCCAGCGCGCAGAAGTAATTCCGGAAGCGTTTCCGAATCTCAGGTATACGGGCTTCATCGCAGAGATTGCTCCCGAGGCAAACCGCGCTAAGTCGACAGTGCAGATAAAGGTGAAAGTTGAGAATCCCGACGAGCAACTGCGACCCGAGATGAATGCACGCGTCAACTTTCTGGCCGAGAAGCCGTCGGGAAATGAAAGTAAGCCAGTAGCTCGTGTGCTCGTTCCCAAGCCGGCCGTGCTAAAGAAGGATGGTGGTTCGTTTGTCTTTGTAGTTAAAGGTAACCGGGTCGAGCAGCGAACAATCAGACCGGGCGATGAACGCGGTGACGCGTATGTTGTACTGGATGGCCTAAGCGGCACTGAAACCGTAGCAATCACCGGAGTTGATAAATTACGCGACGGCGATCGCGTGAAAGTTCAGTAGTTCTATAGGAGAAACTATGGCGTCACCAATAGTGCGAGTGAGAAATGTAAGTAAACGATTTTCCCGTGATGGGTTTGAGGTTATTGCTCTGGAGCGGGTCAATCTCGACATCCATGAAGGCGACTTTTTCGCGCTGATGGGACCCAGCGGCTCTGGTAAATCAACTCTCTTGAATCTGCTTGCCGGCATCGATCGGACCACTGAAGGTGAAGTCGAAGTGTTGGGAACGCAGCTGGCTCGACTCAGTGAGAGCCAGATGGCCACGTGGCGTAATTCTCACATCGGCTACATCTTTCAAACGTTCAATCTTGTCCCGGTGCTAACTGCATTCGAAAACGTCGAACTGCCACTGCTCCTGACAAAACTGAGCAAGTCGCAACGACGAAAAAACGTGGAGACCGCGTTGGAATTAGTTGGCTTGAGCGACCGCATGAACCACCAGCCCAAACAATTGTCCGGCGGGCAAGAACAGCGTGTCGCAATTGCCCGGGCAATAGTAACGGATCCAGATTTAATCCTGGCGGACGAACCAACTGGTAACCTTGACGCGCGTTCAGGCGAGGAAATCATGCAGATACTGTCAACTCTGAATCGCGAGTTGAAGAAGACAATCATGCTGGTCACTCACGATCCGCATGCCGCGAGTTTTGCTTCCCAGCAGATGCATTTGGAGAAAGGGATATTGACGGAGACTACAGCGGCTGTTGCCGTGTAGGGGAAGGTCTTTGGACTTGGATCTTTGGTCTTTGAACTTTGGTCTTGGATCTTGGGACTTTGAGATTTGGGTGTGCTCGACGGTGGTCCTGACAGGAATCGATGGCCGTATAACCAAGGCCGAAGACCTCCCTCACAATAACTGCCGCGCCAACTCAGTAGCAGTCTGAGGGCGGGTATCGGGATCCTTGGCAAGAGCGCGCATGATAGCCAGCGACACCCGGCGCGGTATGTGAAGTGATTCCGGAAGAGGCGGCGGATCTTCGCATAGCTGCTTATTGATAATTCCTGAAACTGTCTCGGCTACAAAGGGCCGCTCACCCGAAAGCATCTCGTACAACATCACACCAAGACTGTAAACGTCCGACCGCGCGTCCAGCGGTTCGCCCATGCACTGTTCCGGCGACATGTAGTAAGGCGTTCCAACAACTGCCCCTGCCGATGCAGCGCCAGAATCGGCTAACAATTTCGCGAGACCGAAATCCAGTACGCGAACATTCTCAAACTCATAATCATCGTCAGGCGCGACTACCAGGATGTTCTCCGGTTTTAGATCACGATGGACCACTCCCTGGCGATGAGCCGCACCCACGCCCGCACAAATACCGCGCATCAATCGCAGCCCACGCTCGACAGCAAACCTCCCTTCACTCTGGAGCATTTCTCGAAGAGGTGTGCCTCTAACAAATTCCATCACCAAAAATGCCGGCGCATCCTCGTCACCCGTTTCTCCAAAGTCGTGAATCGTGATGACGTTGGGGTGATGTAGCATTGCTGCCGCGCGCGCTTCCCTTCTAAACCGCACCAACGCCGCATCATCACTTACAAATTTTCGCAGTAGAATTTTTACGGCAACGTTGTCGCCAATTCGCACTCGTTTTGCTCGATATACGACGCTCATACCACCTTCGCCCAGCTTGGCGTTCAATTGGTATTTCCCATCGATGACCTTTCCTATCAACGGATCAGGATGGACCAAACGAGCTGTCGGTAGCGAACCCAGGTGGTGACTTTCGTAATAGGGATGTGCACCTTTAGATCGAGGAAGTGAAAGCGGCAATCCGCACTCAGAACAGAACAGCGCTTTCTCGTCGAGAAAGAGTTCACAGGCCGGGCAAAATGGCTGCTGGCTTCGCAAGTCGCCCAGCATCAGGTCAAGTTCATCTTCGAGTATTGCCAGACCGTTCGCGCCCGATGAAAATGCACGAAGCTTTCCATGAGCGTCAAAAAGGTAATAAGCAGGAACCGAACCATGCTGATTCAAAAATTCATGACTAATTTTGTGCTGGTTATCGAGGGCACAAGGTTCGGTGAGATTTAAGCGGGAGACTGCTTCTCGAACCGCGATTGAGTCCTTTTCTGAATTACTGCGAGGTACATGGACTGCGATTACACGCAGACCCTCACGCTTTCGTTGGTCGCGCAACTCGGCGATGTATGGCAGATTGGCTTCGGCGATGTCGCTACTGATAGACCAGAAGTGAACTAGTGTCGGCCGGCCATTGAATTCTCGAGGATTTGGCGTCATCCGATTTAGCCACTCGCTGGCATTGTCGAAAGACGGCAGAACAGTACCTACCTTCATGTGACCATGATATTAGCATGCCGCACATCCCCCTCAACACCGCAGGCACGGAAAACTACGCTCCCAACCTCTCTCATTCTCCCCAAGCTTCAGCTTGGGGTTAGCGACCTCCAATCCGCATCTCAGCAACCTTTTAACGGTTGTGAAATTGCGTCAATGCTTAGGATTTGTGAGGTTAAGATAGACCGTTGAAACGGTTGACTGCTTCAGACAGGTGTCTCGTAACCCCAAGCTGAAGCTTGGGAGAATGAGAAGTTGAGTCTTCACTCAGTCTCTGAAGTCCGAGTGATGTTCGGGAAAAGAAGGGGCGGACCTGAGTGGGCCGCCCCTTCAAACAGTGTGTGCTTGAAATTTTAGAACTACTTAATCCTGTTCGTACGCCTGGATACCGGGTTACCCGCTCTCACAACCAATACACCTAAAATCATTGCGCCTTGTTCATTCATCCTTGTTCGACGTGCTTTATCAACCTTCCCCACTTAATAACGCGTCAAATCGAAGCGAATTAGAGCACACTGCAAAAACTTTCAAAAAATATTGATGATCACGTGCCACTTTCAACTCAAAAAGCGCAAAAAGTTGAAATCGTCCGGGAATTTTTCGGAGTACACTAGCCAACAATCAGGGAGTTATCAAATGAAATATAGAGTGTTAGGCAATACGGGTCTCAAGGTTTCAGAGTTGTGTTTAGGAACAATGACCTTCGGTCAGAATTTCCTCAATATCGGGGTGGTTGATCAATCAGGCGTCAACGAGATGGTGTCGCGGTCATTTGCTGCAGGCATCAACTTCTTCGACACGGCCGATGTCTACAGCTACGGGCAATCTGAAGAAGTGCTGGGTAAAGCGCTAAAGCAGTTACCGGTTGGTCGTGACAAAGTGATCGTTGCCACTAAAGTTCGTGGCGCGATGAGCAAAGAATCAACTGAAGGTACGGGGGATGTAAACAATGTCGGCCTCTCAAGGCAACACATCTTTGCGTCAGTTGATAAGAGCCTGCAGCGACTTGGAACTGATTACATCGATCTCTATCAAGTTCATGGCTGGGACCTTCTTACGCCAGTCGAAGAGTCACTCCGTGCGCTTGATGATCTGGTCCGCCAGGGGAAAGTTCGTTACATCGGGTGTTCAAACTGGGCCGCGCGCCAACTGATGAAGGCGCTTTGTCTGGCTCGTGAAAACAATATGAGCCAGTTTGTTACGCTCCAGGCCTACTATTCATTGGCCGGGCGTGATCTCGAACACGAGTTATTGCCACTCTGTCTTGAAGAGAATGTTGGAGTGTTGCCGTGGTCACCATTGTCAGGTGGATTTCTGTCAGGAAAGTACAGACGTGACAATAAGAGCCCTGATGGCGCTCGACGCACACAGTTTGATTTTCCACCCGTCGATGAAGAGCGTGGTTATGATGCGATCGAGCTGATGGATCAGATCGCTAAAGGGAAAGGTGCGACTGTTGCTCAAGTTGCTTTGGCGTGGTTGCTTCACCAACGTGGTGTCACTTCTGTAATTATTGGAGTAAACAAGATGACGCAGTTGGAAGATAACTTGAAGGCCTCGGCGTTGAGCTTAACGTCAGATGAAATTGAGCGCCTGTCGGCAACAACAAAACCGGGCCAACTTTATCCTGAGTGGATGATCGAACGTCAGAATGCGGGCCGGGTTGAAAGTACACCGACGCCAACTTCAGCTCGCACCGCTACAAAGTAACGGCAACTAGCCCATCGTTACGCTAGCAGCAGTCAGTGCAACTATCTGGTCCTGACCGCTGCCGGTTAACGATCCGGACTGCTGACCCTCAGCGTAAATATCGATCTCTTACGACCCCAACGTGGTGTTCTACGTGCCCGATCAGAAAATAACCTATCGCTCGTGCGGTCATTGGATGAGTAACCACATTACACCACCGCCTGCTCTCCTCTTCATTCATGTGTTGAAATAAATACTCAGTCGATTTTCGTACGACCTTAAACTCTGACACCAGGTCCAACATTGTTCGGTCACTGACATCAACGTTCCGAGCATAAAGCTCTTCGTCCATCCGGTAGAATGGAGTCTCGCTTTCTCCTCGTGCAGCTGCCAGGGCACGACAAGCAAAAACTCTTTCCGTGTCGATGACATGCATGACGAGCTCTTTAATGGTCCACTTCCCTTCTGCGTACCGGTAAGCGTGCTTTGTCTCTGGAATACTCTCAAAGAATCCGCTCGTCCGCTCCTCGTTTTGCTTTAGTAAGTCGAGGAATTGTCCGGCTGGAATCAGATCAAAATACTTTTGATAGTTAGGATTATATTCGCTCGTTTCAGGTCTTTGCATAGTTATTCCTTTTAGAAGTTGCTTTTAGAATACGCACCGCAAAGCCTTACCTCAAGAACGCAATCCGACGCCGCACCAGAATGAACCAGATTGACAACGTTTCAACTCGGGATTAGGGTTGTCGCGCTCCTTAAACCCAGAATGGAGAATGAATATGAAGAGATTTTCTGCCTTTAACTCGCTACTCCCGCGCTGTCGCAAACAAACCTATAAAACGATCGTGTTTTGCGTTTTGCTGCCCGCTCTTTTTGGGGCTTGCCAACCACAACAGCAGGCTCCCGTCGCTGCCGACACAAGGGAAGCTGACGTAGCCGCTCTTAAAGAGTGGGACGCTAACTGGTCCAAAGCTGCCGGAGCTAAAGATGTTGATAAGACCGTTTCGTATTATGCGGATGACGTACTTGTGCAGCCGCCAAACGGTAAAATCGCTACTTCGAAAGCAGACATTCGAAAGATCTGGGCAGACATGCTCGCAGCTCCAGGTTTTGGCGGAGGATGGAAGGCGACAAAGATCGAAGTTGCGCGGTCCGGAGAACTGGCTTATCTCAGCGGTACCTATGAATTTACGTTTAATGATGCCAGCGGAAAGCCGACGAGCGATCGTGGGAAGTTTGTAGAAATAGTTAAGAAACAGCCGGATGGGTCATGGAAATGCGTTAACGACATATGGAATTCCGATGCCCCCATTCCTGCACCCACCAAATAACCTTGGAGTGCGGCGGCCCGGCGCCGCTTTTCAAGCCCTTCGTCCGAACCAGGCACTCGTTTTAAAGAGTCGCGCCACCCACGAAATCTATAATTTCATCAATTTCTCATCTTCTCCTCATTCTCTGTTGTCGAAATAGCCTATATTCCCATCCGTGCAGCAGACCGGGACAAAAACCCCCAGAAGCGGCACAAACCGTTTCGAGCAATGGGGCTCGGACTATCAGTTTTGAAGAATTGAAGGAGAAGAAACAAATGCCGTTCATCAATGTCAAAGTCATCGAGGGTGTATTCTCGAGTGCTCAAAAAGAAGCCATCGTAAAGGAACTCAGCGAAGCCATGGTCCGGATTGAGGGTGAAAACATGCGACAAGTAACCTGGTGTGTCGTCGAAGAAGTGGCCAGCGGAAGCTGGGGTGTCGGCGGAACTCCGCTCACTACCGAGGCAGTCAAAGCACTCGCAGCCGGAATAAGTACGGCAGCCTAACAGGCTTTGTCTGAAACGGAGGCCCGGCAGAGATGGAAGTTCAGCCGCATCTCTGGGAGTACACGGGCCTCCGTCCGTATAATGGCAAACATGGCTGTCCGCCTCGTAAGAGATCTGCTCGCCCAAACAGCGAGAGAAACATTTGTCGGAAGAGCAAAGGAACTTTCAATACTGTGTTCCCTGCTCGCCGAAGGGCCGCGGGTTGTCTTTCTACATGGCATCGCCGGAGTGGGAAAGTCGGCTTTATTGTCAGTCTTCGCTGAAAACGCTCGGGCTCAAGGCGCGGCCGTCGTCGCACTCGATTGCCGGACCATCGAACCAACCGAGCGTGGCTTTCTTCAGGAGCTGGATACTGCCATAGGTGGTCCAAGCAAGACTCTCGAACAAGCAAGTGAGCGGTTACAAGGGCTCGGACACCGGGTCGTACTAACTCTCGACAATTATGAAGTTTTCCGCCTGGTCGATACATGGTTGCGGCAAATATTTATTCCCCTGGCACCCGACAACGTTCGGATAGTAATCGCCGGTCGCGACGCTCCAGCTCATGCCTGGCTGACGGCACCTGGATGGCAAAGCCTGGTTCGAGTGTTACCTGTTGACTCGCTAAACGAGCAGGAGGCCATCGAATTATTGGTCCAGCACGGTGCGAGCGAAGGCAACGCCCGCGTCATCAACCGCTTTGCACTGGGTCATCCACTGGCGTTGAAGCTCGCGTCAATTGTCACAATGGAACATCAGAGCACCACAGGCTTGCCTGAGTTTGGTTTTCAGCGCGTATTCGACGAGTTGATACGACTGTACCTGGCAGATGTTCACGATGCAGTAACAAGACAAGCGCTTGATGCGGCCTCTGTCGTAAGGCGCATAACTGTCTCGCTCCTGCATGCGATGCTTCCCAACGTTGCACCCCAGGATGCGTTTGAGCGTTTGAAGTCTCTACCTTTTGTCGAGCCGGAATATGACGGTTTGCGACTACACGAATTGGTCCAACAAACAATCGCATCCTCTTTGGAGGCAACTGATCCTAACAGGTACCAGGAATACCGGCGGACCGCCTGGCAACAACTGAGTGCCGAAACTGCGCGCACCGCCCCGCTGAGCTTGTGGCGATACACGGCAGATTTGCTTTACATGATCGCAAATCCCACCGTCCGAGAAGCATTTTTTCCAAGCGACGTGAAACGCTTTGTGGTTGAGCCGGCGCAGACGGAAGATGGTCCTGCAATTCTCGAGATAACCAAACTTCATGACTCATCCGATGACGCTGAGTCGATATCGATGTGGTGGAGTAATCGACCAGAGTTCTTTAGCGTTGTTCGCGAGCAGACCGGTGCAATCGCCGGATTTTACCTGATGTTTGATCCAGAATCAGTTGAGCAGAAACTTATCAGGAAGGATAGTGTCACGCAGTCGTGGTCCAACCACCTCCTGGAAGACCCAACGCCAGCGCATCAGCGAGTACTTTTTCTTCGGCGGTGGCTGAGTCGAGATAAAGGTGAGAAGCCAGGTTCGGTCCAGGCGGCCTGCTGGTTGGATATAAAACGGACTTACATGGAATTGCGGCCATTACTACGAAGAGTTTATCTAACAGTGAATGACCTCGTGCCCTACGCTCCGGTTGCTCAAAAGCTCGGCTTTCAGGTTCTCGATCCCGAGAAGAAGCACGTCGGCGCGATGTTAGATTTTGGACCTGGGTCAGTTGACGGTTGGCTGGCTGGTCTCGGAGCCGCAGAGCTGGGTATCGAACCTGAGATGTTGGACACTCAATCTCACGAACTGGTGCTGGACGGCCATCGAGTGAAACTCACTAAACTTGAATTTGAAGTCTTTCGTTATTTGTACACACGCAAGGGAACGGCAGTTTCGCGAGCATCACTTGTTGAAGACGTCTGGGGCTGGAAGCACACGGGAAGTAATGTAATCGAAGCCGTCATGAGAACCTTGCGAAAAAAATTGGGCGACAAATCGGAGTCGATCGAAACGATTCGCGGTCTCGGCTATCGCTTCCGGAACAGCTGATGATTCCAACTTGCCACCCGTAACACCTGGTAATTTACGCGAACGGATTTTCGTCCGCACTTGGACCATAGATAGACGGAAGCGGAATGTCCAATTCCCTTAAATAGACCGACAACTGTCCACGATGGTGATACCAGTGGTTCAGCATGACTGAACGTAAAAACGCCACTCGCGGAAGCGCAAATACCTCTTTGTCACCATGCTTCAGACGCCACGTCTCCATTATCGCTCCATCATCCAACTTGCTCAGCGCGTTCTTAGCCTTGCTGATACTTGCGTCGAGCGTTGAGATCAACTCTGCTGCGGTTTGAGGACTAGGATCCGTAAAATTTGGTAGCTGAGCCTCCGTCGAGCTCGCAGCGAGTTCGGCGACAGCTCCTGGCACTGTGGCTATGTGAAGAGCGAGTTCTCCTAGCGTTCTCGACTTCGCATGGGGCTTCCATTTCAGTTGGTCATCAGGCACTAGTGCGAGGACCTTGCGGGTTGTTTGAGCTTCCTGTTCGAGCTCCTGAAGCATTGCATCAATAATTGCCATCGATCTTTCCTTTCACAGTTGCTGATTTGTTTTATGAGTTCGACTCTCAATGGTAAGTCGTTTGAGCCACCCCAAAATCGACAACTCTGCCAAACTTTTTTCTGCAACCGGAAGGCTAGCATATAGCCACCCGGAAGGCAGCGACCGCCCGGATGTCGCAGTTACGACAAGCTGTTTGAGGAAGTCCCGAGAATCCCGCAGTTAGGAAGAGTCCTTGGGGCAACTCACTAGAATCCCGCAGTTGGGAAGAGTCCTTGAGGCAACTCACTAGAATCCCGCAGTTAGGAAGAGTCCTTGAGGCAACTCACTAGAATCCCCGCAGTTGGGAAGAGTCCTTGAGCAACTCACTAGAATCCCGCAGTTGGGAAGAGTCCTTGAGCCACTCACAAGAATCCCGCAGTTGGGAAGGGTCCTTGAGCCACTCACTAGAATCCCCCAGTTGGGAAGAGTCCTTGAGCCACTCACTAGAATCCCGCAGTTGGGAAGAGTCCTTGAGCCACTCACTAGAATCCCGCAGTTGGGAAGGGTGGCAGAGCGGCACATATACGCAGCCTCCATACTCGAATCCAGCGACGCCCCCGCTGACCTACCTACTCTCAACACCATTTGAAGAGAGAGGGCTTGAGAATGTTGTCAGTGGTCCAAGTACTAAGTTGAGCGGGGCGTCGCTGGATTCGACTAGGGAAGCGCCACTCTGCCACCCTTCCCAACTGCGGGATTCTAGTGAGTTACCCATTACAGTGGCCCTTGACAAATTAATGAGTAAGCGTATTATTGACGCTAAGGTTAGCGTTTACCAGACGCTATTGAGGAGGAGAGGGCAACAGACGATGGTTTTTAAGTATGAATACGAAAGGCCCGGGCTCACAGTCGATTGCGTGGTCTTTGGGCTGGATCTAGAAGCAGAAACCCTGAAAGTAATGCTCGTCGAACGCGCTGTCGAGCCGTTCGCGGGTGAGTGGGCAATCCCTGGAGGCTTCGTAAAGTCGGGTGAAACATTGATCGAAGCAGCTACTCGTGAACTCCAGGAAGAAACCGGAATCAGCGACGTTTTTCTGGAACAGCTGTACACGTTTGGTGATCCAGGACGAGATCCACGCGGTTGGGTCGTTTCAGTTGGTTACTACGCTCTCGTCTCGCCCGACAAGCACGACATCCTGGCAACCACTGACGCAAAGGATGCTCGCTGGTTCGCCATCAATTCCCTTCCTCGACTCGCGTTCGATCACGCCCAGATTCTGCAAACTGCGCTCGACCGCGTCAGAGGCAAACTGAGCTATGCACCGATCGGCTTCGAGTTGTTGCCTCAGAAATTCACGATTAAACAATTGCAAAAGTTGTACGAGATCGTGCTCGACAGACAATTGGATAATCGCAACTTTCGAAAAAAGATTTTTGCGATGGACCTCCTGCGTGAGCTCGATGAAATGCAGAAGGGTGTGGCACATCGGGCCGCGCGACTCTATAAATTTGATGAGCGTAAATATAAGCAACTGGTGAAACAAGGTCTCAATTTTGAGTTGCAATGAGGATTAAAGACGATGAAAGACCGTTATACCCAAATTAGTAAGTTCCTGAGTCTCGTGCTGAGACACGAGCCAGAGAAGATTGGGCTCAAGCTCGATGCCGAAGGCTGGACCTCCGTTTCAGATCTTTTATGCAGACTGACAGTCGAGGGCCGTTCGATCACATTGGAGGAACTGCAGACTGTGGTCGTCATGAACGACAAACAGCGGTTCTCCTTCAGCGACGACCGAACCCTTATCCGAGCTAATCAGGGCCATTCGGTCCAGGTCAGACTTGGATATGAACCGTTGTCACCGCCTGCGCTTCTCTATCACGGCACCGCGGAGAGATTTCTTGCGTCCATCGCGCGACAAGGTTTACTGAAAGGTCAACGTCATCATGTTCACCTTTCAGAGGATACGAAAGTAGCGTCAGAAGTTGGCGCCAGGTACGGGCGACCAGTCGTTCTGATTGTCGCCAGCGAAATGATGAACCAGAACGGACACGCATTCTTCCGATCCGAAAACGGAGTGTGGCTAACCGAGCATGTGCCGGTTGGTTACATTCAATTCCCCTGAAGCAAAATTTTTTGCTTTAAATAGTTAGCGTAGTTTTTACGATAAGTAGCCAGTAAGGAGACTGACATGAACAAAAGAACAGAACTATTAATTATCGACCCGCAGGTGGACTTCTGCGATCCAAAACAAGGCGCACTCTACGTTCCGGGTGCTGAAGAGGATATGAAGCGACTTGCTACGATGATCCGGCGGCTTAAGCCAAAGCTTGACGACATCCACGTCACGCTGGATTCGCACCACCTCATTCACATCGCTCACCCAATATTCTGGCGTGATACCAATGGCCAGAATCCCGCAGTCTTTACGCGAATCAGTCGCAGCGACGTAGAAGATGGAGTTTGGACGCCGACAGTGCCAGGGTTGTACCGCCGCGCCCTCGAGTACGTCTGCAATCTGGAAAAGAACGGGCGCTACGAATTGACGATCTGGCCCCCTCACTGTCTTATCGGTAGTCCCGGTCACACAGTCTTCCCTGAACTCTTCTCCGCTCTGACTGAATGGGAAACAAGGTTTGCCTTCGTCGACTATGTGACAAAAGGCAGCAACGTCTTAACCGAACACTATTCGGCGGTCCAGGCAGACGTTCCTGATGCGGCCGATGTATCCACCCAAATCAACACTCGTCTAATCCAGACTCTCGAGAACGCCGACCAGATTCTGATCGCTGGTGAAGCGCGCACACACTGTCTAGCGAACACTGTGCGTGATATCGCCAACAATTTCGGCGACGACTCGTTCGTCTCAAAACTGGTGCTCCTGACTGACGCCTCAAGCGACATACCAGGATTTGAAGGTCACGCACAGAACTTTATGAACGAGATGGTTGGTCGCGGGATGCAGCTTTCAACGACTACTGAATACTTAGCTTGATGACAGGAGCAAGACGATGCCAATACTAAACGACACACAACTTGATCAAATAAACCTGCCCAATAGTCATTACGGCTATTCGGCGACGCGTCTGGAAGATCTCGGCGCAACTGAATACACAATCGCGACAGTAGTCGCCGATGTCAGCGGAAGTACAACGGCATTCACCCTCGATATGGAAGCTGCGATCACACGAATTGTTCAGGCCTGTAAATTTAGTCCACGGGCCGACAACTTACTGCTCAGGCTACTGACCTTTGACGATTCTCTGACTGAATTTCATGGGTTCAAGCTGCTCGAGAATTGTCACCTGGCAGATTATGGCGGAAGTCTTCGATCAGGAGGTTCGACCGCTCTCTACGATGCGACGGAAAACGCAGTCGTCTCCACTACCAACTATGCTCACAAACTCTCGGCAGCAGACTTCTCTGCCAATGCGATTCTCTTTGTGATCACTGACGGTATGGACAACGCTTCGAGGACATCCGCAAAGATGGTCAAAGCTGCGTTGGACGATGCGATTAAAAGCGAAGCGCTCGAATCAGTTGTTTCAATACTGATTGGGGTTAACGTTCAGCTCGCTGAAGTGAGTCGCTACCTGAACCAATTTCATCGTGACGCTGGTTTCACCCAGTATGTCGAGCTCGATCAGGCAGATGCGAAGACACTCGCGCGTCTGGCTGAATTCGTTTCGAGAAGCATCAGTGCACAGTCACAAGCTCTAGGCACCGGCGGAGCATCGCAGCCACTCGTGTTTTAACCTTGGAGTGCGCCGGCCCGGCGGCGCTTTAAAGTCAAACTGACTTGTAGGAACTCCGTTATAACAAAGCGCCGCCGGGCCGGCGCACTCCAAAGATGAACGCAGACAGCATATTCAATATTGGCGCGACGCATTCAGTTTGTGAGGACTATGCGATCGCTGCAAATCCAACGGGCGCGAATCCTTATGTGGTCCTTTCCGATGGGTGCTCGACTTCGCCTGATACTGATATTGGAGCGCGGCTGTTGGTAAAAGCTGCTGAGCAAGTTCTCAAAGCAGACTTTGTGCAGGAACCAACTGGCATGCACAATCGCGCCGTTCACCTGGCACTCAGTTGGTCAAAATTGTTGGAACTGCCAATCCAAGCTATCGATGCAACGTTGCTCACCGCCCATGTCTTCAACGATGAAGTCGTAGCAAGTTGTTCCGGTGATGGTTTGATTGTGGTGGAGTCGACTGATGGCGAAATTGACGTTTACTCAATTTCCTACCCATCAGGCTATCCGCTTTATCCTGCTTATATAGACCAGCCAGCTCGGTTGGAATTGTTTACCTCAACTGAGTTCTCTTATAAGCAAGTGCAACACTTTCATTCAAGCTCGAAGGACGCCCCATTACAACTCGAAAGCACACGCTTCAGCAACGACATTACTGAAGTTATTCGAATTAAAGCGGTTGACTGCAAAGTCGTGTCGTTATGTTCTGATGGACTTCATTCCTTTCTTTACAATGCTCGAAACGCCGGATCACGAAGCGTAGAGCCAGTACACATCACCGACGTCATCAAGGAGCTCTTGTCTTTCAAAAGCTTGAATGGAGCTTTCGTGGCCCGGCGTGTGAAGAAATTTATGAAAGAGTGTGGTGCAAGAGGCTGGCAGCACAGCGACGACCTGTCGATAGCCGCAATTCACGTTGGAGGTGGTCTATGTTCAACACCCAAACCTTTCCCGGCTTGAGGTCATATTTCAGCGGGAACAAAACCGGCGTTAGATACTTTGTCCAGGGAAAGGGTGAGATCAAGTTGGGCCAGTCTGATTTTAAGGCACAAGGTGGCGAAGGCTCGATCTATATCAAGAGCTCGAAGGCATACAAAATCTACACGAATCCATCTCGTGCCATCCAGCCAGCCAAGATTGCCGAGCTATCAGTTCTCTCCCAACCGAACATTATTCGTCCTCTCGATATTGTGTTGAACGAAAAGAATGAGGCGGTTGGCTATTCAATGCGACATGTCGACAAGGCCTTTGCTTTGTGCCAGTTGTTCCCAAAGGCTTTTCGACAACGAAACAACTTAACACCAGAACGGACTTTGTTACTGGTGCGCCGGCTCCAGGATGGGGTGGCTCATATACACAGCAAAAACATTCTTATTGTCGACTTAAATGAGTTGAATTTTCTGGTTGCAGCTGACTTTGGCGAGGTCTTCTTTATCGATGTTGATAGTTATCAAACCCCGTCATTTGCGGCAACTTCACTGATGGAAAGCGTACGCGATAGGCACGCGAACGGCTTTTCGATTAATTCTGATTGGTTTGCGTTTGCCGTCGTCTCGTTTCAGATGTTTGTCGGACTCCATCCATTCAAAGGCTCCTATCCACCCCTGCAACATCTTTCGGACACTCAACGAAAGCTCGACGCGCGAATGATGGGAAACATTTCTGTACTACACAAGGGCGTATCGGTGCCGATGTCATGTCTTCCCTTCTCATTAATACCGCCGGCTTATCTGGATTGGTATCGGGCAATATTTGAAGATGGGAAGAGAATGCCTCCGCCAAACGGTCTGCGGCATGTCGTTACTGTCCAGGCGCAAATTAATGCTTCTCCAATTAAGAGCACTGCGCTCTTGATTACGGAGCCTCGCGAGTACGACAGCGCGATCATTTCGTACGATGGTCTGATTACAATCACACAAGAGAGTATCTACTTCGAGGGCAATAGATTCCCGAAACCCGCTTCGGACGTAAAGGTAGTTGTCACGCCTCGCCAGAGACATTTGATCGCAGCCTATACGGACACGTCGGGTGTGAACTTCCTGGACCTCACAACAGGCAAGGAGATCGAGAGTAACGTTAAGGGTGAACAAATTGCCATCGCCGAAAGTAATCTGTTCATCAAACAGGCCGAAAACATTTTCCAAATTGATTTCCTTGAGTTGCGGGGACGAATACTGGTCGGCGTTAAGCAAGTCGCGAACGTCATGATGCGCGCGACCCAGATGTTCAACGGAGTGGCAATACAGAGTCTCTTAGGAGCGAGCTACGCTTCCATCTTGAGAGCCTCTGGAAAGTGTTACCAGGTGCGGCTACCCGAACTCGACAGTCATATGATCATCGACGCAAAGTTAGAAAAAAATGTTCTGATCGTAGTTATTGCAACGGGTGGTAATTACGATAAGTTGATCTACAGGTTCGCCGCGGACTTCAGCGCTCACGATCTGCGAAGGTTAACAGATGTGGCTACAAGCGGTATTGAATTCACTGTGCTTGATGCGGGAGTCGTGTTGCATCTGACAAACGAGAATGAATTGGAGATGTTCTCCGCATCGAGAGGCGCGGCAAGCACCCGGACGGTCAGCGATCCGGCGTTAGATGGTGACGTAAGACTCTTTCACACGGGTAAACAAGCTTTGCTCGCTCGAGAAGATAAGCTCTACCGTGTCAGCCTCAGACCTTGAACCTTTTCGGTAGTAAGCATTCCTAACCCTGTGCAACCTTTGTGCTCTCGGTGTCTTTGTGTTGATAGGTTTCAGGATTTGTTCGCCACAGAGGCACCGAGAGCACAAGGGTTGCACAGCGCGGCTTAGGCGCAACCAAACGATCAAGTTGCGAGACCGGTCAGTACCGATTCGCGGTAGCGTCGGGTGAGTCTCGAGGATCAAACAGTTGTCAGCATTTTGAGACTCACCCGACGCTACCGCGTTTCGGTACTGACCTGGGCGACTGCTCTCCGAAGATGTCCTCGCGTAAAAACATCATCAGAAAAAACGAGAAGTTGATTGTTTGTTTCACAGAGACCATCACGATAAGACATCAATCTTACCTCGACTTGCGCCCACCGATTGAATCGTCGTTTACTACTCAATCTTTGTTGGGGGGCAATTAAATTGTCGGCACATTACGATAAACAAGACCGGGGTAGTCAGGCGGCGTACGAGTCGTATTTTGCGGGTATGGACTCGTCCATGCAGCAGAAGGTCGCGCTTACAACCGCGCACTTTCCCGTTCGTGGAAAAATTGCCGACATGGGTTCGGGTTCCGGCCGAGGTACATACGACCTTGCTTCCCTCTACGATGGACTCGAATTAATTGGTGTCGATATCAATCCAATTTCTGTCGAATTCTCAAACGAAAAGTTTAAGCGACCAAATCTATCCTATATCGTCGGTGATATTTCTCAGATGGTTTTTCCTGAGAACTCCTTAGACGGGGTTCTGGATTCGTCAGTACTTCACCACGTTACCAGCTTTAATGACTTCGACGTGAAGCGAGTGCTCCAGACTTTCAACAACCAGGTGGCCCAACTCAAACCAGGTGGTGTAATCATCATCAGAGACTTCGTAATACCTGATGGTCCTGAAGAGGTCTATTTGGATCTGCCGGAAACAGACGGTGTTTCATCAGGAAGCTACAAGGAGTTGTCCACTGCTGCTCTGTTTGAGGTTTTTGCTTCAACATGGCGTAGCAGCGTTAATCCGAACGGCCCGGTTCCCTTTACGAGAACTAGCTCACCTCACAATGGTTTCGCGCGCTTCCAACTCACCCTCCGAGCTGCGACCGAGTTTGTCCTGCGAAAGGATTATCGCGCTGATTGGGATACCGAAGTCCTCGAAGAATACACCTACCTGACACAGCGACAGTTCGAAGAAGCATTTCGCACGCGAGGACTGCGGATTGTGACCTCACGACCGCTGTGGAATCCGTGGATTGTGCAAAACAGATTCGAGGATAAGTTTTACCTTTCTGACCTTCACAATCAGTCACTTCCCTATCCGCCTACAAACTATTTGATTGTGGGTGAAAAGGTCGAGGCGGATGAGGGCGTCGAGCTATACGAGTTGAAAACTACGATGCTCACAGCGCCTCATTTCCTGCGACTGACCGCCAGTCGTCATAAGGAGACCAGGAAAGTATTTGAATTGGTAGAGCGGCCTAACAGGACCATCGATGTGTTGCCATGGTTCGAGAGCGAAGGCCAACTATTCGTGCTCGCGAAGAAAGATTTTCCTCGTCCAATAGTTAACGCGTGTGCAGATCAGACCCGGCTTGCTGGAGCAGCTTTGTCAGGCTATATCACAGAGCCGCTCAGCGCAATTGCTGAATCACCGTCAACTACAAACGAAGTGCTCCGTATTCTGAACGAACGAGCGGGTCTAACCCAGGATGCTGTAATTGAGATCGGAGAGCCGTTTTTCTATTACACATCACCGGGCGCGATAAATGAGCTGGTTACGGCTTGCGTCGTTCAGATCAAGGAAGTGCCTTCCTTCTCAACAAAATTTACAAACTACACCTCTTTCAGGAGTGCCGGAACCGTACGCGAGCTCGATGCTTTGCAAGTCTTGCGAGCGAGTCACGTTGGCGGAATGTTTGACGCACGCTTAGAGGTTAATATCTATCATCTGCTTCAGCGGCTCGGTAGAAGTCCTGGGCCATGGATTGGTGCTCCGATAAAGCTTTCTTCACAACCTGGAGAAAATGTTCCGGCTACTACCTTCGATGGCCTTGTGCTTGATCTCGATGGGGTCTTCGTTCAATACGAAAGCCCGGCGGAAGCAGATTTTCTTTCGATTCGAGAAGGGATTTTCGTTGAGCGAACAAATAGCGGAGAACAGCTTTCGACTGTTCCCTTCGAATACGTGGTGCCAAAAGAGTTGAGTTTCAGCAGCACTGCTGGGCTGCCGGTAGTTAAGACAGAAAACGCGGTATGGGTTGGGTTGGAGCTCCGCGACCTGCCCGCGGTCCAATCATTCACGGGGACGTCAAAAATATTGACTGCACCCGCGTGGCGCCTTCCGCGCAGCGTGGAAAATCAAACCGAATTGCCTACATTCTTAAGGAACGCGATGCAACGAGATTTCGGCTTATCTATCCTGAAGACGTGGGAGCTGGGTGGCTCGTACTTTTGCAGTCCCGGTGTTACTCCTGAAGTGGTCTATCCGTTTGTTATCGAGGTTGACTCTAGGAACATTACTGACACGAGTCTAACTTTCGTGAGTCTCGAAGATCTGCAGAGAAACCTGGGACTAATAAGCGATCCTCATCTCCTGATATCTGCGTATCGCCTAATCCACGCTTTGGGGTGTTGAATTGCTTTGCAAAAAAGAATTCAACAACAATCGTACAGTACCGCGAGCGAAGCGGCCGGATGCACAATCAATTTTCTGCTGTGATTGTCACGCGCGCTTTGATTGAGTGTGGCATTCGGTCGCTTCGCTCGCGGTACTGTACAGGTCGCTCGTGTCTGAGCTAGATTCGATCACAAGGCGACAAATACCGAAACACTTTAGCGTAGCCTATGTATTCACTAAACCCAGTCGGACAAATACGCTCATCCATAAAATCAACCCACGAAGCGCCGCGTCAGGGTTTTGAAGGTGCACCAGATGCGTGGCTGGACATTGACCCAGCTTACACAGCCGGGCTGAAAGGTATTTCGGCAGGAGATGAACTAATCATTATTACCTGGCTGCATCAGGCCAATCGTGAAGTGCTTGAAGTTCACCCACGTGGAGAGGTGAGCAATCCGCTCACCGGCGTGTTTGCCACTCGCTCCCCGGCGCGACCGAATCCATTAGGACTTCATCGAGTGACAGTGCGCGAAGTCTCAGGAACAAGTTTGCTGATTGGTCCAATCGAGGCAATCGATGGCACACCCGTTCTCGATATCAAGCGTGCATTTGACGATCGAGGCGTTGCGTAGCCTCATGCAATATTTTGGGTATTCCAACGAAACCCTGAAGATCCGCCTGACGCCGACTTCCAGCATTCCAATTTCTGGCAACCAAAGCTCAATCTCTTCAATGGATGTAAATGCAAAGAACATTAAGGCATTTATTAATGCCGGTGAATATCGGAAGAGGTTCGGACAGAGTTAACCCGGAACGTTTCTATTCCACCTTAAAACTTCTCCATTGACTTCGTGAGTCTTCACTAGTAAAAGGACTCGCAAGCGTTTCGACTTCCACGTTTGGTCCAAAACCTAATCTAACCAGGAGAACCATCATGAGACGGCTCGTACTACCGACTGTTCTAATTGCGCTAATAGCATTCTCGGCTGTTACCGTTTTAGCCCAAACAAGCTGGGAGCCCGAGATGCAGTTGAAATTGAAGCTGGTTGGTACTCCCAGAGTTTCGCCTGATGGCAAAAGCCTGGTCTATACCGTGTCTGACGCGGTGACAACTCCGGAGAAGAGTGAGTTCGTCACACAGATTTGGATGGCGGACGTAGCCACGAAGAAGAATATACAACTAACGTTTGGCGAAAAATCCTCAGGTAATCCGAGGTGGTCGCCCGATGGAAATTGGATAGCCTTTACTTCAAATCGCAAAGACAACAAAAACAATCTCTACCTATTAAGCGTGAGTGGCGGCGAAGCGGAATTATTGACGGACGTTAAGAGCAACATCTCAAACTTCGAATGGTCTCCAGATGGTAAGTCCATCGCCTTTACGATGACCGATCCGAAAACTGAGGATGAAGAAAAGAACGACAAAGGAAAAAACGATTTCCGCTGGGTCGATGAAAACCTCAAGATGTCGCGGCTCTATCTGCTGTCTCTGCAAAAAGACGCCGCTGGCAAACGCGAACCGCGAAAGCTTACAAGCGGCAATTACAATGTAAATGCATTCGATTGGTCCCCCGATAGTTCGCGAATAGTGTTCAGCCACGTAAGAACACCAAATGCGAACGATTGGCCTACGGCTGATATCTCGATTATTGATTTGGCATCTTCGCAGGTCAGCGTTCTGGCAAATACACCCGCGGCTGAAGAGTCTCCGCTTTATTCTCCCGATGGAAACTGGATCGCAATTCTCGCCAGTGATAATCCGCCCCGGTGGGCCCAAAGTTATGTGATTCAGATCTTTTCTACCAAAGGTGGTCCACCAAAAACGCTGGTCGCCTCACTTGATGGTCAGCCCGACGTTGCCGGATGGTCCGCTGATTCAAAACGTTTGTATTTCAACGAAGCTAAAGGCACCGTTTCACAATTAGCCGCAATCGACGTAGTTGCAAATCGCATTGAGGAACTCAAAGGTGAGCCGGCCTTGATTAGCGCTATCGACATTAATCGATCAGGCAAGACATTAAGTTTCGTTCGGCAAACGCCCGTAACCCCAGGTGATGCGTATATTGCCAGCGCACCGGATTTCGCACCAGTTCAGATCAGTCGTGTAAATGCTGATCTAAAAATGCCGCCGCTCGGCAAGACCGAAGTTGTCCGTTGGAAGTCGAAGGACGGAAAAGATATCGAGGGGCTGCTTACGTACCCCGTTGGTTATCAGAGTGGGCAGCGCGTTCCTCTGATCCTGAACATCCACGGTGGACCAGCCGGCGTGTTTCAGCAGAGCTTTATCGGCGGACGAGGTGTTTATCCTCTCGCGACCTTTGCTGCCAAAGGCTACGCAATTCTGCGCGCAAATCCACGCGGTTCCAGTGGCTACGGTGTCGACTTCCGCAGGGCCAACATTAAAGACTGGGGCGTCGGCGATTACCAGGATTTGATGACCGGAGTCGACAAGGTCATCGAAATGGGAGTAGCTGATCCTGATCGTCTTGGCGTGATGGGTTGGAGCTACGGTGGATTTATGACGTCGTGGATCGTAACGCAGACACACCGGTTCAAGGTCGCATCAGCCGGAGCTCCGGTAACGAACCTGATGAGTTTTAATGGAACATCAGATATTCCGTCATTCATCCCTGACTATTTTGGCGGACAGTCGTGGGACGGAATCGAGATCTATCAAAAGCACTCTCCAATGTTCAATGTTAAAGGCGTAACCACCCCGACCATGATCCAGCAGGGCGATGCGGATGTCAGGGTTCCTATTTCTCAAGGATACGAATTTTATAACGCTTTGAAGTCCCAGGGTGTGCCGACAAGAATGCTGGTGCTGCCGCGACAGCCACATGGCCCAACTGAACCGAAAATGCAGTTAGCCGCAATGAAGGCAAATCTCGAATGGTTTGATAAGTACCTTGGTGGTAAGGCGGAGACTACGAAGAACTGATCCTTAGTTACAAGCTCAGGCTGGAATAGTCGACGGTGATGGATCCATACGAAAGGGACACACCGTGTACTTCTGGTCTCGCGAATCTATAGCTCTGCTCATGAAACAGCGGCAGCATCAGACTGTCGCGCACGATGATCTCTTCGACCTGGCGGTAAATACCATGGCGAACAGTTGGGACAGTCTCAGTTCGCCCTCTTGCGATTAGTCGATCAACTTCCGTGGTACCACACAACTTACCAAGCAAACCGTTCTTAGTTAATAGAATACTGACAAAAGTATCCGCATCGGGATAGTCAGCTCCCCACCGGCCCAGAACTAAGTCGACTGTTCCCTGCGACACGGCTTCAATCCACTCTTCCATCGTCTTATTTACCACTCGTATTCTTACTTTCTGTTCAGCAGCGGCACGCGCAATTTCACGAGCCAGCGCTGCATATTCGCCAAAGAACACCGGGTTTACCGCTGCGGTCAATTCAATCTCGTCCTGAGTTTCAGAAGTAGAAGTGACTGACGGTTGGGTAACTCGAGTGGTATAAGCAGAGTCGTGGCCCAACAGACCGGGCGGGATCAACCCCTGAGCTGGAACTGCAAGACGACCGACAGTTTGACGAACAATATTCGCCACGTTGATTGATCGTGCCAACTTCTGCCGAACGCGCTTATCCTTCAATGGGGCACGGTTGCAATTGAAGACTGCATAGTAAGTCATCAGGTTAGGAATTTCGTGATAACCGGAAGCGTACTCAGGTTCCCGTCGCAAGGCTTCGGCGTCCGCCGGTAAAAGGTCTGAGGCCAGCGAATATCTACCGGCGCGAAACTCGGCAAGAATGTCCGCCGGCGCAACATCGAAATCAAAATTGAGTCGTTCTATTTTTGGGTAACCCTGACGCCAGTAACTCTTATTTCGTTCGAGTTCAAGACGCACTCCCGGTTCGAACTTGACGACGCGGAACGGTCCAGTACCAATGGATCCTTCCTGCCAACTTGGACCAAACTTGTCGCTTCCTTCCGGGACTATCGCCGCAACGTGATATGAAATGAGAGCCGGAAAAAATGAGACAGGCTCTTCCAACTCAATCGTGAATTCCTCGGCAGAGTGTATGCGGAATCCCGTTAGTGCCGTGTCTTCCCCGTTGAGTAACGCCTTCGCGCCACGAATCGGCGAGTAGAAGTGGCGACCCAGGCTCTCGGTGTTGAGTAGGAGTCGTTCAAAGGAAAAACGAACGTCACGCGCTGTCAGTTTGCGACCGTCGTGAAAGCGCACGTCATCACGCAATCTAAACCTGTAACGCTTACCACCCTGCTCTGGAATAATCTCAGTTGCCAACCAGGGAGCAATCCTGGCGCCACCAACATCTCGAGTAAGAGTGTCGTAGATACTGGGCAAGACCTCTGTGTCTTCGACTGTGCCTGCCAGGGCCGGATCAAGATGATATAGGGTTCCAGTGATTGGAATTTCCAGAGTTCCGAGACTGGCACGACCGGCATCTGCGGTCTTGGCCGCAGACTCTAGTTTTCCGATGTCGGTATAGGTTACGTATGGCGCGCTGCCTCGCAGGCTCAGTCCCAGGATCTTCGAATTCGCCAGACGATAATCAACATCGTGGAACAACGGTAGGACCATTCCTGACTCTTGCAGAAAGCTCTCGTACTTTCGATAAAGGGTGGCTCTAACTGCGGGCCGGCTTTCTGTCCGAGCTTCTTCAAGCGTCTGATCTCCTTCGGACGCTGAAATGTACGGACGATATAAACCAACACGTGAATGGAACAGACCGTAGGTGAAGTCGTCAGGATCATCATAGTCGGCATTCCATCTGCCAATGAATAGATCGATCCCGGTGCTATTCTGGAACGACTCAAGGTAAGACGCCATAGATGGTGTTGCCACTTCTACTTGCACGCCAAGCTCAGACCAAAGTGCCAGTAGTGTGGTCAACAGAGATTTGTAGCGATCGAGAAATAGTGGATGAACAGCTGCTTGTAACTTGATCGTGTCCGTGAATCCCGCTTCACGTAACATCGCTACTGCCTCATCGCGAGTCAGCGTATGTCGTCTTCTTCCGGGATCGTGACCCAGCATGCCCGGCGGAATCAAACAAACAGCCGGCTGTGCAAACCTACCGAGCGTTTGCCAAACCAAATCGTGTGTGCGAATCGTCTCCGAAAGGGCTCGTCGCAGTTCAGGCTTCTGGGCCACTGAACCACTTGTCGAATTGAAGATCAAAAAATAAGTGTTTTTACGCGGCGACTCGACAAGACCTCCGCGAAAACGCTGATCACGAAGAAATTCCTCAAGGTCTTGCGGCGACAGATCGCGAGCGAGATCGATTGCGCCCGACTTTAATCCCGCAGCTATATCAGAAGCACTTAGACCCGCACGAAATTCGATCTCGTCGAGATGTGCTATCGAGCCTTTCCAGTAGGAGTCGTTTCGCTCGAGTAAGATTCGATCCGGGGCATACGAAGTCATCCGAAACGGCCCTGTTCCAATGAGGATTGCGCCGTTCTTCGCTCCTTCTGGCTGAAGCGTGATGCCTGTCTTGAAGTCTGTCAAAAGCGATGGATAGATCGAAAGTGGCTCGGGAAGTTGGATCTCGAGTTTATTGGTTGAATGAACGATGAGAGACGTCAACTCATCATCTTCATTCTTGGCAAACTTAGCTGCGTCGCGGATAGCCGCCAGACCCGGCGGCAACTCGCGCGCGACCCGAATGCTTCTTTCGAGGGATTTCTTTACGACTGTAGCGTTCAGCGGATCGCCATTCTGAAAATGCGCACCCTCTTTGAGCGTGAAGAAGACTGAGGTTCCATCCTCTGAGACTTCCCACTTCTCACACAATGAAGGAGTTAGATTGCCTTCCAGATCGGTCGCCAGCAGGGTCTCGAATACAGTCGCGAGAATTTCCTGTTCTTCGACCAGCTCCATATTCACGGGATCGATATCACCAAGTGGAGAGGCCATCGCCACGACTAATCGGCCGCCTCTTGGTACTTCCTCATGACGCTCAGTATCTTTCGGAGCCGGAGCAAGTGAACCCGCTTCCTCGAGATATCCGTTGGCTTTCTCATATTCTCCGCGCAGATTTGCCAGGGTAGCCGCTAAAGATAGAACGTGGCGAAGACTTTCTTTGTCGCCGACAGCGCGGGCGTCGTCCATAACCTCTTGGACCAACCTGGTGGTCTCCTCAACTTTGCGAGCTTGCCAGGCTGTCTCTGCTGCAAATAACAACGAGGTTACCGAGCGTGCCAAATGCTTTTCGTCGCCAAGAATACGCGCCGCGTTCTCAGCCTCTCTTAACGCCGCATCGACTTCGCCTGCCATTCGGTACGATTGGGCAAGCAACATTCTCGCATCGCCTTCTAACGAGCGATCGCCCTCCCATTCATCATCGAGAAACTCGAGTACAGTTTTCGCTGCACGTGCAGCTTCTTCACTGCTGAAGGCATCGAGTGCTGCCTTGGCCATTCGCAATCCATATTCAACCGTCTTGTCGGCCACGTCACCCTGCGAGAAATGGTGGACCAACTGAGGATAAACCCGCTCAAGTCTGCCGCCGTGTCGCTTTTCTATCTCCTCGGCATACTTGCGATGCAACGAGCGCCGCTTGCGTCGAGAAATGGCGCCGTAGAGAACATCTCGAACTACTCCACTCGAAAAGACAAGACGATCGCCTCGCGACTCGCGCTCTTCCTCTAACAATCCTTCCTCAACCAGCCGGTCGATTGCGTCTTCAATATCCTTCTGTCCGGCCAGAACCTCGAGGTCGCGGAAGTCAAATGCTTTACCCATCACGGAAGCAATCGAAAGGACTTCGCGCAATTCCTCTGGCAGCCGCTCAATTCTCTTTTCAACTGCCTGTTGAATCGTGGCCGGCATATCCCCGGTTGAAAGATCGGTTGATGCACCTAAACTCCAGGCCCCGGTTTGGTCTTTGGCGATGCCTCCCGAGTCGAGCAACGAACGAACCAACTCTTTCGTAAAGAAGGGATTTCCTTCCGTGCCTTCGTAGAGCTTTGTAACCAGGGTGTCAGACAGTTTTGGTCCGCCAATAAGCGTTTCCAGAAACAGACGATGTTCACCTGGTGAGAATGGTTCGAGCACAATGGATGAGAACCGCCGATCTCCTCGGAAACTGTCGAGCATGCGAAGCAACGGATGTGAACGATCAACCTCGCTTGAACGATAGGTGCCGACTATGAGGGTGGGAGTTGGTCCAAGTCGTCTCACAATATACTGCAACGCTTCAATTGAGATTTCCGCAGCATGTAGATCCTCGAGGAACAAAATCAACGGTTTGCCCGCGGCCAAACGGGTAAGAGTGCGAGCCAGCAGTTCGAAGACCTGAGTCCTATTCTCCGGACCCTGCGAACCAAGTCCACCCGTATGCGTTAACTTTGAATCGCCCGATGCAGCACTACGAATTGCGGAGATCTCGGTCAGCATTGGAAATAACGCCACGAGATCTGGCGCGACATCAGAAAGCTCGATTGCGTTATCAGGTGAGCTCGCGGTGTCGCGCTGCCGAAAGAACTCCTGGATAGCTTCACAAAAGCCCTGGTATGGAAATGCGCCGTCCTGTTCTATGGATCGTCCGTGTAAAACTAAGAGCTTTCGAACCTTCGCAAGATTTTCAATTTCATCCAGCAGGCGTGTTTTCCCAACGCCGGGCTCAGCTGATACCACTACAAACTGGCATTCCCCACTGATCGCCGCGTTGAGCCGCTTTTGAAGCTCAGCCTGCTCTTTTTCGCGGCCTATAAACGGAGACAATGCTGCGCGCGGCATCATCATCGTTTTGGTCAGCACCACCGACTTATTCAAATCGCTGTGATGCAATCGCGTCTGGCAGCGTCGGAGCGATTCTGCGACATCACTCGCACGTTGAGGTCGTTTACCTGGTTCCTTAGCAATGCAACCGAGAATCAATGACTCGAGATCTTCATTTACCTCGGTGCCTAACGGCTGCGGTATTTCGTGGACTATCCGATAGAGCACAGACTGCAGCTCGCCCGAAAAAGGCGGTTCGCCGCTCAGACACTCATACAAGACGGTGCCAAGCGAGTAGATATCAGAGCGATGATCGATAACGCCGCCCGCTACTTGCTCGGGACTCATATAGGAAAGAGTACCGGCAATTGTTCCGGTCTTCGTGATCCTACTTTCAGTGGCACCACGAGCGAGGCCGAAGTCCATGATCCGAACACGAATCTTCGAGCCATCTTCACGGACCACCATGATATTTTCGGGCTTAACGTCGCGATGGATTACTCCCCGGGAATGACTGTATTCAAGCGCCTCGGCTGCTTGAATACCAATATCAAGAACCTCCCCCAGCGTCAGCGGATTATCCCGTTGATACCAACGCAAGGTCGTTCCCTGAACAATCGGCATCACGAAGAATAGCGAGCCTTCGTCTTTCCCAAAGTCGAAGATAGGAACCACCGCGGGGTGGTCCATCTGGGCTACCAGCTGAGCTTCGCGTTGAAATCGCTGTTCGGTTTCGGAACTTAAGAGTGTCGGCGGAATCAGCTTGATGGCGACTTCACGATTCAGTAAAGGATCGTGAGCTCGATAAACAACGCCCATTCCACCGCGACCCAACTCTGCTCTGATGTCGTAACGGTTAGAAAGTCTTTGACCGATCATCTTCTCTCCGGAAGAAACTTGCGTAAGAAAGCATTATTACTTTGAATGGAACTGGGAGTCGCAGGTAAAGCTGTCCATGGAACGATGGCCCTGACGGGTAAGCCTTGTTGAAACATGAATGTGCAAATAATAGGACAATACGACCGAAGATGTATAGGAGAGGTGAAATTGTTTTTGTGCCTAGCAAGGTCTGTTGCAACGGGCGTTGCTGGGCTTCAGGTAGGTGTCGCGAGTGAGCCCGAGATGGGACTAGGTTGAAATTGAAGTACCGCGCGACTAAAGTCGGTGGTGTCGTATCACGGCCCGAATCTGAAAGAACTACGTATCATCAGAACCTATATCGATGGATACCTACCAAACACTTATAACACTCTCAGAGATTCAGGAAGCGCGGAAAGTAATTGCAAACGCTGCGATTCGAACGCCGTTGGTTCGCCTGAATCTAGATGACGCTCCCGCCGAAATTTATCTCAAACTAGAAAACCTTCAACCAATCGGATCTTTCAAAATCCGAGGCGCAGCCAATGCGATGGCCCGATTGTCAAAGCAGGAACTCGAGCGTGGAGTCTTAACCGCATCCGCTGGAAACATGGCCCAGGGCGTTGCCTGGAACGCTCGACAACTCGGCTTAGCTTGTACGGTCATTGCGCCTGAATCAGCGCCCGAAACGAAAGTAAAAGCGATCGAACGGCTGGGTGGTCGAGTCATCAAGGTATCGTTTGAGGAATGGTGGCGAGCTTTTGAAGAAAGGGCGTTTCCGGGAATTGAGGGCACGTTCATTCACGCCTTTGATGATCTGAATGTGATGGCAGGCAACGGCACAATCGGTCTCGAGATTCTGGAGGACTTGCCAGAAGTGGATGCGATCGTAATTCCCTGGGGTGGCGGCGGATTAACCTGTGGTATAGCTGCGGCCGTACGTCAGATGCGTCCAGGCTGCAAAATTTTTGCGGCCGAAGTTGCTACCGCGGCGCCACTCGCGGCGTCACTCGCTTCAGGCTCACCTCAAGAGATTAATTACACCCCAAGCTTTGTAGACGGCATTGGCGGCAAGAAGGTCTTTCCAAGAATGTTCGAGCTGGCGCGGAATCTAATTGAAACTTCGCTGGTCGCTGAACTGGACCAAGTCGCGCAAGCGCTGCGGTTGTTAGCTGAGCGTAACAGGATAGTGGCAGAGGGGGCGGGAGCTTGTCCGGTAGCTTGTGCGTTGTCAGGCCGAGCCGGAACAGGAAAAATCGTGTGCGTGGTCTCCGGAGGCAACATCGACTCAACCAAACTCGCCTACATACTGACGTCTGACCTTCATTAGTAGGGGCGTCCCTCCGTGGGCGCCCCATTTCCGGTGATTTCTCCGCGGAACTAAGAAAGGGCGCCCGCGGTGGGACCCCCCTACAAGTTAACCAACTTCTAACGAATCACCGGTCTTGTGTTCTTTGATTTGAAAACGAAGGAAGTCGTGAATCGCTTGAAGGGCTTCGTCGTTCCGAGTTGAAATTCGAACTCGCCCACCGGATTCAGTCTCTTCAAAACTGTACTCAATATCAGACTTTAGCCGCTGCATTACCGGAACGCCGGGAGGATTTTGATCGTGGATCAGAATTGGCGCTTTAAAATTCCCTTCGGCAAACATCATCGCAATATGGCTGAGGTGCTTCCGGATCTGCTCCCTGCTCTCGGAATCTTCTGCACTGTTTGCGCTCACTTCGATCGCGCCGCCAGTCCTGGTTAAAACAAAGTGATGTGTGGTTCGAGTGTGATCAAATCCCATCACCTTATCGCCACGCTTATTCATTTCATCCTGACTCGAAGGATGCATCGAGTGCTTGTTGGATTGTTCCTGGGAAAAAGTAACTGACACTAAGACCAGTGCGAATTGGACCAGTAGAAAAATTCTGAATTTCATTTTCTTTCCTTCTTTCTCTTTTTGAGCGGTCGAGAATTATGCGCTTTCTTCGAGTGTTCCGGCAGGTGGTCTAGTAGATTGGCACGCTCGCCATTTTGCCGATTAGCGAGCCGCAAGTCCCAATCGTTAAGCGTCGTCTTCAGTTCATTTCGGAGAGTCTTCAACTCTCGAATCCGTTCATCAACCTCGGTCAATTTCATCGAGGCCAGTTGCCGAACAGATGCGCAGGGACTGCCTCCTCGATCTCTTTCTTTCAGGAATCTCGCCAACTCATCAAGCGTAAACCCTACGGCCATTGCGCGCCGCACGAGTTGCAATCGCTCGAATGATTCGGCGGCATACTGACGATACCCATTTGGACCACGACGCGGAGGCGCCAGAACACCCTTACGTTCGTAGTGTCTGAGGGTGTCAGTACTTACACCGAGCAATTCGGCAAGTTCACGTGGACTGAAGTGCTTAGCCATTGCCGTTGAAGGAATTCTAAACCCCGGAATCGATTCCAGAGTCAAGAGGAATTTTGGCCTGGACCAAGTGATCAAGTTGCGCGTCCCGGTCAGTACCGAAGCGCGGTAGCGTCGGGTGAGCCTCGTCCTTATTAACTGCTTGACGTTATTTAAAGCTCACCCGACGCTACCGGGCTTCGGTACTGACCGGGTCGGCCAACTGCTCTCACAAGATGCCGTCGTGTAAAACTTTGAATTGGGACTAAGCTGGGGGAGATGCCTGTTCTCGCTTAATCTCAGGCGTTAACTCGCGGACAGCGTTCGAACTCAGGAAGTTTGTTCTCAACTCGTCATCTTTAACATTCGCCGCACAGAAGGAGACGATATCCAAGGCCTCAGCAAAAGCCTTTCCTGCCGCGGCTTGATTTCCGCGATCTCGCTCAAGACGACCAACGTCTCCAAGAATTCGCCATTTGAGAACTGGTACGGGATACTCCTCCAACACCTCGAGCGCCTTCTGGAATTCCGCGGCTGCCGAGTCGATTTGGTCCAGTCGCCTGGCAATTTGTGCTTTTATCCGATGAGCTTCGGCCTGGTATTTGTGGCACTTGTGTTCAGCAGCGGTATCGAGGAGCCGCTGAGCATACTCAGAGGCCTTGTCCGTTTCTCCTTTTCGTAACCAATGCCATGCAGTCGCAGCCTCCAAACGGATGTTGTAGCGCCAGCGGAACCAGGCGTCGCGCTCAAAAATGTCGCGCGTCTCCTTAAAAGCGTTCGCTGTTTCTTGATGCTTACCCTCGATCGTGTGATCGATTCCTATATTAATGAGCGAGTTGGCCTCTGCCTCGAGCACATGAAATTGTCTTGCTACTTGCAACCCTTCTTGATCGTACTTGAGAGCTCCTTCGTGATCCTCGAGTTCTCGGTGCATCCACCCTATGCAATTTGGCATGCGTGGAAACCAGAACCGATCACCATTTCTTCCCGCAATTTTGATAGCCTCTTCGAGTGTGGCAATACCCTCTGACATTTGCCCGAGATTTGCCTTTGATAGACCGATGAAGAACATCGACGTAAGCAAGAGAAAGCCATCCCGCAACTCGGAAGCAAGACGTCGAGCTTCAAGTTCAATTTCGACACTCCGCTCATACTCGGTCTGGAAGAAATACAAACAGCCTCGCCATGTTAGCCCCGACAATAACGCTGGCTTGTAATCGATTGCCCGGGCACTCTTGATGACGTCGTCAAGAATTGGCCGGCCAAGGGCAAGCTCCCCGTAACACAGATGCTTCAATCCCATGAGGCACATGGTATCGAGTCTCAATGTTTCGCTGTTCGCGGCCCTGGCCGCCGCGAGCGCCTCGTCTGCCCTGGCTTCCATTTCCTCGAGGCGGTGCGCAAAAAACAGCGTCGTTGCGAGAGCATTCAAACCTGCCGCCTTTTGCTCGGGCGATTCAAATTGCTCAAGATGGGCCAACATGCTGACGTAGTCATCAACCGAGTGACTAAACTTGCTCAACGCCATGTTCGTACCACCGCGCTTCCGGAAGAGCTTGACCAGAACCTCAGGCCGTTCAGCCTCGGGTAATTTTTCTGCAAGCGACAGAGCTCGACTATAGTGGTCCCTCGCTTCGGCGTTAGCATAAAGCGTGGTGGCATTGTCTCCAGCGTAGGTTAGAAAGTCGACTGCCCGGCCGAAATCTCTTCCCCGCTCAAAGTGAAGTGCAAGCTGCGCGGCAATCTGCGGTGCGCGCTTGCCATAATGTTGCAGCAGTCTTTCGCCTGCCTGACGGTGCAACATGATCCGACGATTTGCGACTAAGTCGTCATATAGAAAATTTTGGTAGAGTGCATGAGCAAATCTATAACGAGTCGCCAGTGAACCATCCGGCAAATCTTCTTCCTCGCAAGTCACAATCAATCGATGTGTCTTTTCGATCTTCGCGAGCATCTCCTCGACCTCAATTTCGTCGGTGCCCAACAAAGTCGCGACAACCGTTGACAGAAACTCCTGGCCTTCCACGCTCGCATACTGCAATGCGCGGCGTTCATGGTCCTGCAAGACTGAGATTTGTTTACTGATCATGCTGCGGACACTCTCCGGCGCTTCGAGTTCCATCCTGGAGAGTGGCCTGCTTAAGGACCAGTGTTCATTTGCCCTGGATATGTCGCCGCGCTCATGCAAATACTGCAGGAGGCTGGTAGCAAACAGCGGGTGCCCTTCAGTTTTCTCGTGGATGTGCTTGGCGAACTCGGCAGGAAAATCGTTAGGGGCAAACGTCGCGTTCAGATAATCCTGGATATGGGTCGTAGTTAATAGATCGAGCGCTATCTCTTCGCACAACTTTCGCGCCTGGATCTCAGCTTTGTAATCCTTAAGCGGATGATTGCTCCGTTCGACGTCTTCTGGTCTAAAGGTACCAGCAATCATTAACCGCTGATTCCCAATTCGCTGGCATAGATGGCGCAGTAGATCGATGCTCGATGGATCGGCCCAATGCAAATCTTCAAGCAACAACACTACTGGAGACAGACTCGAAAATACTCCGAGCGCATCACCCATTTCACGCATCATTCGTTCCTGGGTTGCACCAATGGTTTCCTGCTGAATAGTCTCTACGGCACCGGTTGATGAAAAGGCCGCTGGAAGCTGCGCGCACCACATCGGGGCAGAAGTTCGCATAATCGCAGCAAGCCGATCTCGCGCCGAGCCGTCGAGCAACGCGCCTAGTGCATCCAGAAATGGTAGATAGGCTTCTCCGGTTCCATATTGTTCGACACATCGTCCGCGTGCTATGGAAAGGCTCGGATAATGAGCGCGCGCTCGCCGAAGAAACTCGTCTGCCAGAGCCGTTTTGCCAATGCCTGGCTCGCCGGTAATAAAGACAACCCGACCGGTACCGTCAATTGCGTTGGTAAGCAATCCATCCAGCTTGGTTAACTCGCTCGCTCGACCGACAAACGGGATCGACGCGTTATCGGTTAAATCTCGGTCATAAACTATTGGACCACCTCGCCATTGACCGGTCACATTGCCACGCAGCGCTCTCAAAGCATCACCCATTTCATGAACAGAGGAATAACGACGCTCCCTGTCTTTTGCCATGGCCCTTTCAATGATCAGATCGAGTTCCCGCGGTAGTTCAGGCCTTATTCTGCTCGGTGGCGTAGGATCCGATGTGGAAATTGCATGCATTATTGCAAGTACACTTGGCCCAGCGAACGGCAGTGAGCGAGTAGCTGCCTCGTATAGAACGCACCCTAACGAAAAAATATCGGTGCGATGATCAAGTGGCTGTCCCATCGTCTGCTCGGGCGACATGTAGGCAGCTGTCCCGAGTACCGTCCCTTCATCAGTCAGGTTTGGAAGCGTCAGTGCGTCCTTATCAACTGCGTCAGCGACAGTCCTCACAATTTTTGCCAGGCCGAAGTCCAGCACCTTCGCCTGTCCACGGGGAGTGATCAAAATATTTGCTGACTTGATATCGCGATGGATGAGTTTGCTGTCATGCGCGGCTTCAAGCGCATCACTAATCTGGATCCCAATGTCGACCAAATGAGCGAGCGGTAGCGCTCCGTCATGCTCGATAAGGCTTTTCAGATCCTGGCCTTCAACAAACTCCATGACGATGAAGTCGAGTCCGTCGGCCTCCTCGATGGAGTGTATTGTGACGATGTTTGGATGACTCAAAGCCGAGGCAGACTGGGCTTCCTGAAGAAATCGTCGACGAGCTATTGGTTCCTGATTGACGTTGGCGAGCAGTAGCTTGAGCGCTACAGTGCGATTGAGTTTCGTATCTTCGGCCTTGTAAATCTCGCCCATTCCTCCGCTGTCGACCTTGCTCAACAGGCGATAATGAAGGAGCATTCGTTGGGGCTCAGACGAATTCATGGCAACTCCTTATTAAGACGAGCTTGGGGGGACACACTTTAATTTAATGTCCGCAATTAAAGCAAAGGCGCGGGGATTTCTGTTCATCACCAATCATTGTGGCAAATAAAAATTGATAATTGATATTGATACTTAGATCGGCAGGCCGAAGTGACAAGCGAGTTCACAAGTCTTAACATTTCTTTACCCAAAGTTCACACGCTTCGAATAGATTAGGATTAAAGTGTCCGCAACTGTCCTATAAAATTTGGATCTAACCACGAGAGGAGAAACTATGGCAGACGTAAAGCCGATTCCCGATGGATATCACGCGGTAACACCGTATCTCATAATCAAAGGTGCGGCAGCAGCGATTGACTACTACAAACAGGCTTTTGGCGCGGTTGAGCTGTTTCGCATGAATCACGAGGGCAAAATCGGGCACGCCGAAATAAAGATTGGCGATTCTCCGATTATGCTGGCAGACGAAAATCCTGACATGGGTTATGTTGGTCCAGGAGCGCTTGGCGGCACTCCAGTGAGCTTGATGATTTATGTTCCAGATGTCGACACCACTTATAAGGCTGCACTTACGTCAGGTGGAACAGAGTTGAAAGCGTTGCAGGATTGGTTCTACGGAGATCGTTCAGGCACACTCAGGGATCCGTTTGGACACGTTTGGACAGTGGCAACACATAAAGAGGATGTGACGCCTGAGGAGATGGATAAAAGAATGGCCGCCGCTCACGGTGGTTGATAGGATTCAAAATCTGTCAGTTGGGACCTTGTGATGGGCGGATCCAGGACAAGGTCCCGCTTCACACCTGGCTTTTCTGCAGTGTTCTAAATCATCCCCGACAAAGACAATGTCAGCATTCAGACTTCGTTGGTATAGCTCATGCAATTTAGTGGATCGATTGCTTGGCGGGTACCCGCCGATCTTGTGAAAGTGCAATAACGCCAGCACCTGGGCTAAACTTCTCTTGCACAGCTTTAATCTCAAAATCCCGAACTACTAAATGGAAGGAACTTCCTCTACTTGCGCCTAATATTGCATCTCGCACTAATCTCACTCTTCATCTATATTCATGGCTTAAATCTTCAAGATCCAGCCCCAGTCCAGCAGTTTGGACCACCTTCACAGGCTTCACCAACTGCAACACCAACGCCGCTGCCACCGCCCTCAATCAAGATTGACGATTATCAAGCAAAGGCGGGTCGCATCATCGGCGCCGCGCTGACCAACAAGAAAGCCTACGAGAGACTATCGTACTTAACCGATTACATTGGAAATCGACTAAGTGGTTCGGCCTCGCATGCCCGCGCAATCGAGTGGGCCATCTCAGAAATGAAAAAAGACGGGTTGGACAATGTGCGCGCTGAAAAGGTGATGGTTCCACACTGGGTACGCGGCGCAGAAAGTTTGGAGATGACCGCTCCTGTCGAGCAAAGCTTCGCGATGCTCGGGTTGGGAAATAGCGTTGGTACTCCGAAAGATGGAATAACAGCTGAAGTGGTAGTGGTTAAGACTTTCGATGAACTTGAAGCGGTAAGGGATCGAGTGCGAGGAAAGATAGTTGTGTACAACGCTCCGTTTACGAGCTACGGAGCAACGGTTCGATATCGTACGGCTGGACCTTCTCGTGCAGCTCGTTACGGTGCTCTCGCGGTCCTCGTTCGTTCCATAACTCCCGTGAGTCTTCAAACTCCACACACAGGCGCTACTGTTTATGAAGAAAGTCAACCAAAGATTCCAGCTGCCGCAATAACAATTGAAGCTGCCGAGTTATTACAACGAATGCAGGACCGCGGCGATCCCGCGACCGTTCGACTGAAAATGGAGGCCCAATTTCTTCCGGATGCAGAGTCAGCCAACGTCGTCGCCGAGCTAAAGGGAACGGGAGCACCTGATGAGATTGTCTTGATTAGCGGTCACTTCGATTCCTGGGACGTGGGACAGGGAGCAAATGATGACGGCGGTGGATGCTTGATCGCATGGGAAGCAGTTCGCTTACTTAAGGAATTGGGATTACGACCCCGCCGCACGATTAGAGTCGTCTTATGGACCAACGAAGAAAATGGCGGACGTGGTGGCAATGCATACCGTGATGCGCACCGGTCAGAGTTGGTGAAACACATCTTTGCAGTGGAATCTGATTCAGGAGTTGCAAAACCCCAGGGCTTTGGCCTTGCCGCGAACGCACCGCTTCAAGCAAGAACAAACTTACAAGAGATTCTGAAGCTGCTCGCGGGGATAGGCGCTGATCACGTAGCCGATAATGGAGGAGGTTCAGATATTGGACCAATAATGCGTGAAGGTGTTATCGGCGCCAGTCTCGACGTTGACGGATCGAAGTACTTCAACATTCATCACACAGCAGCTGACACCTTTGACAAGATCGATCCCAGAGAGCTGGCTCATTGTGTGGCAGCGATGGCGGTCGTGGCATATACGGTGGCAGACTTGCCTGAACCTTTAGCGGGCGCAATCATTGGATCAAAATGAATGATCTTATGAAACAGCTCGGTCGGTGATTTCAAGACCGCGGTCTATTATCGCGAAAGCCTCACGCAACTCTTGCTCGGTAATGCAGAGTGGTGGGTTAGTAAAGAATGTGTTCCATCGCACAAACGTGTACAGACCTTCCTCACGAAAATATTTTCCAAGAGCCTGCATCTCTGGAGAACTACCATTGAACGGAGCCATTGGTTCCAGCGTCTTCTCATCTCTAACGAGTTCTACTATTCCAAAGAGACCTATGCTCCGAACAACTCCAACTGACGGGTGTCGCGTTTTGAGGTCGTCCAGCAAATCGCGCATCACCGCACCCATCTTCTGAGCGTTTTCAATAAGTCGATCTTCTTCGTAAACCGAAATAGTCGCGAGCGCCGCGGCGCACGCCAGCGGATGACTGTTATAAGTTAGACCACCGTAAAAAACATTCTTTTGAAAGTGATCAGCGATACGACGTTGCATCCCAACCGCTCCCAGCTGAACGTAAGCGCTGGTCAATCCTTTTGCCATGGTGATCAAATCGGGAATAACCTGCCAGTTGTCTACTGAGAACCAGGCCCCCGTTCGTCCGAAACCAGCCATCACCTCATCAGCAATAAGCAGGATTCCGTATCGATCGCAGAGATCTCTAAGCCCCTGAAGATAACCATCTGGCGGAACAAGAATTCCGTTTGTGCCGGTAACTGGCTCGACGATTAGCGCCGCAATTGTTGCCGGCCCTTCGAGTTGAATGACTTCCTCAGTTCTTGACAGCACCTCTTCGGCTGTCTCCGAACGACGCTGGATACCATGATAGAACTCAGGAATGCGAAATACACCAGGAATGCCAGGTTCGGCTGCCCAGCGACGCGGGTCACCGGTTAATGTCAGCGCTCCCGCAGTTCCTCCATGGTAGGAGCGATACCGTGCTCCAATCTTATGACGTCCTGTAAAGAGGCGGGCGATCCGTATGGCGTTCTCGTTCGCCTCGGCCCCACCGTTTGTAAAGAAAAACGCGTCGATATCACCAGGGGCTATTTCCGCAAGCTTTACACCTAGGCGGGCGCGAACCTCCGTTGCCATGAAAGGATTTGCGTAAGCCAATGAAGCCGCCTGATCGTTTATGGCCTTGATAACCCGTTCGTCACCATGGCCGATGTTGACGCACATCAACTGGCTATTGAAATCGATAAAACGCTTTCCCTCCGGCGTCCAAAAGTAGATGCCTTTGGCATGGGCCACAGGAATTGGGTCAACCGCGGCTTGAGCTGACCATTCGAAGAGAGTGTGACGGCGACAGAGTTCAACTATCTCATCCCCGGTCATTGTGTTGGTTGTAGTTGTCATGAGATCGGGATGCTATATAAAGAATTAGAGTTTGACAACACCACATCTGCGCTCCGACCCATCCGTGTGCTTCCACTACAGTGCAGCGAGCGCAGCGACCGGATGCACCTCAATCATTTCGCGATTTTTACAATCAATTTATCGAGTAGGAAACCAGTCGCCACACGCTCGGTACTGGACTGCTGGCTCGACTCGTTACTGTGGTCCAATCCTGTTGGTGCGACTCTTGCGTTGTTAAGGGTATGATGAGCCCACCTACGTTCCTGGAGGTAAATTATGGAAATTTTTACGACGATTCACGTCATTATCAGTCTAATCGCCATCTTTGCAGGCCTGGTCGCGCTGGCTGGAATGCTTAATAACAGCGACCTGCATCGTTGGACCGCAATTTTCCTGGCTTTCACGGTAGCTACCAGCGTTACCGGATTTCTATTTCCGTTCCACGGATTCACTCCTGCGATTGGAGTGGGAATAATCTCGATGATATTACTGGCGATTGCAATTTTTGCGCGCTACAGTCGGCACACAGTAGGACATTGGCGATGGCTTTATGTCGTTACGGCAATAATGTCTCTGTATCTAAACTGCTTTGTACTAGTTGTTCAGTCATTCCAAAAGATCCCAGCCCTGAAAGCACTGGCTCCAACTCAAAGTGAACCTCCTTTTGCGGTTGCTCAGCTCACCGTCTTGGTCCTGTTTATCGTGTTAACCATAATTTCTCTCATTCGTTTTAGACCGAAGCGAACATAGTGATTTACACGCATGACGATAGACCGGTGTGGCTTTCTTTCCTGCGCGGGCGAATTCGCCGCACCTGGTCTTGGATAAAACCGTAAATCTCCATCCCAGCAGAATAAGTTTCCTCCTCTTTCCCGCAACGAACTGGCACCTTCATTCTTTTTCTTAACCCTTGGATATTTGTGATCGAAAAGTGCAAGAGAATCAGCCGTTGAATGGTTCAGGAATTTATGTCTCGAGCAAGTTCCCAAACGATGCGTTTAGTGGTGCATGAGTCTAATGAAGGTGTAAGGCGAAGATCGCCCCTCTATGCGAGGCCTTCAATTGCTGCAATTATCCTCTTACTATTATTTGCGATCGGTTGGCTCGATTACGCGACAGGCACCGCTCCTTTTGAGCATTTATACTACCTGCCTATTCTTCTCGCGGCCTCGGTGTTCGACTATACCGGGGGCTTGATCTGCGCCGTATTGGCTATTGCTCTGTATCACATGGCAAACGCTCACTTGAGGGAGCTGCATTATGATCGGAGCGACTATTTTCAGGTGGCGCTCTTCTTAATAGTTGGAGGCGTAACTGCTCGCCTGGCAGGAGATCGGCGCAAAATGAAGAGGCTTGCGCACACGGATGATTTGACGGGTTTGCATAACTTGCGTGGGTTTGAAGCAAGACTCAAACAGATCATTGCTAACGCACAACTGCATGAAACACCGGCGTCCATGCTGGTTTTAGATGTTGATGGATTGAAAAGCATCAACGATGTATACGGACACATCGCGGGCGCGGCGGCTGTTCGCGAGGTTGGTTATCTAATTGCTGAGACACTTAGCGAAGGGGCCGTAGCCTGCCGTTACGGTGGGGACGAATTCGCAATTGTGCTGGCTGCTAATGAAGTCGAAGCATTTGCAGCCGCCGAAAAACTGCGAAAAGCAGTCGAAGCGAAAGCCCCAATACTCGCCGGAAAACCGTTTCCCGCTGGCTCGCTCACAATCAGCATTGGAATTGCGGCCTGCCAACCCCGACCCAATCAACCGCCCGACCTAATCGGTGAGAAGTTGTTTCGTAGCGCTGATCACGCGCTTTACCAGGCTAAACGACAAGGTAGAAATAGAGTGCGGCTGACTGGGTAAGAGTATAGGGCCTATAGGAATTATTCTTAGTCCTTATCAATCCGGCCAAACCCAGTTATCATCACACGCGCTTTTCTGAATCTGCTCCACTCTAAATAAAAACTGATGAATCACTCTGCCAGACTCAGGGCGTTTGTACTGGTCCTATGTGTTGTTCCGACTGCCCTTGGCCAAGCCTTACGAGGCATTACACCGGAAGACTACTTTTCCTTTGAATCTCTTAGCGACCCCCATCTCTCGCCAGATGCGAAGCTCGCTGCCTACGTGGTAACAAAAGTTGACCGAGCACAAAACAGACGAAGCTCGTCAATCTGGCTAGTCGCTACTGACGGAGCGACGCCGCCTAGACAGTTCACCACCAGCCCGCAATCCGCAAACTTTCCGCGCTGGAGTCCGGATGGTCAGTCGCTGGCTTTTCTATCGAGTCGACCTGGACCCGACACAACTACCGGCGAGCAACCTCGTTCTCAGATTTACTTACTGTCCATGTCCGGCGGTGAAGCGCGGCGAATTACCAATTTGAAAAATGGAGTGAGCGGATTTCAGTGGTCGCCCGACGGAACTCAGCTGGTTGTTACCACCCGAACTGGACCAAGTGACAATCGCCCGGAAAGCAAAGACCGCAGTGATGTCCGGCATTACAAGCACAGTTCCTATAAATTTAACGATACCGGCTGGTTTGACGATCGTCGCACTCACTTCCGGATCGTCGATCTAAAAACAGGTAACACAAAGCAACTGACTGAAGGTAACGATTGGAACGACAGTGATCCGCAATGGTCTCCGGACGGCACTCGCATCGCTTTTGTATCCAATCGAACGGGTAGAGAATTTGATGGAGACCGCAACTCGGATGTCTGGGTCATTCCAGCGACTGGTGGTTCGCTAATCAAAATATCCGATCATGCAGAAAGCGACGGCAGCCCGCGTTGGTCGCCCGACGGCAAAACTATCGCTTTCACAGGTCAAGTCCGCGAGCGCGATCACCCGAAGATCTGGCTAGCACCGGCAAGTGGCGGCCAACCATCAGTGTTAGCAGCGACCGATCTGGACCTGATTCCGGGGGGACTCGAATGGTCAAGCGACGGTAAGGCTATCTACTTTGAAACCGGAGTGAAGGGTGAATATCAGCTCTTTCGCGTAGATCTTGATAAGAAGTCGACGGAACAAATCAGCTCTGGATCACGGGCAGTCCGCAACGCTGAGTTTAACCAACGGTCCAACCTGCGAATTTTCACTGTTAACGACTTCAAACACCTGGATGATCTTTACGTTTCAGAGATTTCAGGTAGCCACGAGCGCAAACTTACAAATCTAAATGACGCGCTCTGGAAGCAGCTCCAGCTGGCAGATGTCGAACGCTTTACCTACAAGAGCGCTGACGATTGGGACGTTGACGGCTTCCTGGTCAAACCGTTGGGCTGGCAAGCCGGAAAGAAGTATCCGCTGATTCTGAGCGTTCATGGTGGACCAGCAGGTCAATACGGCGTCGATTGGTACCACGAGTTCCAGGTCTATGCCGCGCAAGGTTACGCGGTCTTATTCACAAATCCGCGGGGCTCGACGGGTTACGGGCAGAAGTTTGAGCGGGGTATCTTTGGCGAGTGGGGCGGAAAAGACTACATCGATGTTATGAACGGTGTTGATGCAGCGCTCAAGCGTTATCCCTGGATTGACACGGAGCGAATGGGGGTTACGGGTGGAAGTTACGGCGGCTACATGACCAACTGGATCGTGGGCCATACCGATCGTTTTAAAGCAGCTGTAACACTCCGCAGTGTCGTCAATTTTATTTCAGACGAAGGAACGCGTGACGGCGCTTACGGTCATGCCGATGATTTCGGTGGTGATCTTTTTGAGAAATTCGATCTCTATTGGGATCGTTCACCACTCAAATACGCAAAGAACGTAAAGACACCGACGCTAATACTGCACTCGGATAACGATTTCAGAGTCCCAATCGAGCAAGGTGAGCAATGGTTCCGCGCGCTCAGGCATTTCGGTGTTACCACCGAAATTGTGATGTTCCCCCGGGAAAACCACAACTTGACTCGGACTGGCGAGCCCCGGCACCTGGTGGAAAGTCTTAACTGGCAGCTTTACTGGTTCGATCGATTCTTGAATGGAAACGGGAACGCCGTGCCGCCGAGCTTGAAGTAGCTCAGCGTTGCTCGATCGGAATATAAGGCAGGTTCCGCTCGCCGACATATTCCGCACGAGGTCGTATCAGTTTGTTGTCCGCGTATTGCTCCAGAACGTGCGCGGTCCAACCAGTGATGCGACTGACTGCGAAAATTGGTGTGTATAAATCCAACGGGATTCCCATCATGTAGTAGGTTGAGGCTGAATAAAAGTCTACGTTGGGATATAGACCTTTCTCTCGCATCATCACTGCTTCGACTTTTCGCGACATCTCATACCATTTCGATTGGCCGGCACGTTCACCCATTTCTTTGGAGAACTGACGCAGATGTGTCGCACGTGGGTCTTCTGTCTTATAAACAGCGTGACCAAATCCCATCATCTTGCGCTTCTCCGCAAGGGCGCGCTTCACAAAAGTTTCCACGTTTTCCACGTCACCAATCTCAAGCAGAGTTTTCATGACGTTAGTATTAGCACCGCCATGAAGTGGGCCAGAAAGTGCTCCAATCGCCGCGACCACCGAAGCGTACAGGCTCGCTAGTGTGCCTGCGACAACGCGCGCGGTAAACGTCGACGCATTGAGTTCGTGATCAGCATGAAGCACCAGGCACACATCGAAAATGTGAGCATCATGTTCTGAAGGTTTTTCACCTTTGAGCATGTAAAGAAAATTGGTTGCTATGTTTTCGTTGGGCAGCGCGGCTATTGGCTCTTCGCCTCGTCTGATTCGTTCTGCAGCAGCGACAAGCGTAGCGAACTGAGCTGTCAACTTAATTGAAGTTCGGTGACTCGCTGCTGGTGACAAATCCCTGGCCGCCGGATCGTACGACTCGAGTGCAGATACAGCAGTTCGCAGTACGTCAATTGGATCGGCTTCTCGAGGCAATTGTCGAATTAGATCAATAACCTGGCTCGGAACAGCATAAGACTCGCCAATTTGCCGGCGTAACTCGTCGAGCTCCGAACGAGTAGGAAGACGCTTGTTCCAGAGTAAAAATGCAACCTCTTCAAAGTTCGAGTTGCGGGCAAGGTCGTGGATGTTATAGCCCTGATAGATCAGTTCGCCTTTGTCGCCGACGACATCTGAAACTGTTGAGGTGCCAACTACGACGCCACGCAATCCGGTGGCGGCGCTTGAAGGAGTGGGATTCGCTTTCACTTGGTCAGTCATAAATGTTTTGTTTTCAGCCGAAAGATAACAAACAGGTGACACACTGACAAGCGGCGATGATTTGTGAATAAACCGTCCTTCTTTACAGAACCATAAGCGAAGCGACTGAAGGAGCTTACATTATCAAACCTATATACAGTGGCCTCACTGTTACAGAACCACGAGCGAAGTGCCTGTTTTTCTAACTCAAGGTTTAGACCTCCAATATGTAGAGTCGCCTCGCTCGTTGTTCTGTATGTTCGTGGCCTACGCTTGGGAGTGCGACGTTACTAGCTTGACCGGATCTCCACGTTTTGCATGCAACAGTCTGGCAGCCGATTTACCGTTCGCTGCAATCTCTAAAAATCCAGCGCTACCCCAGATTCCGAATAATTCACCGCTCGAACCTCTTGGTGCTGTAAAGTACTGCTTGAAGGTTTTGATTCTCTTCCCTTTTACGAGCACCTCAGGATTTTCAGATATGTCTGCCTCAGTAAAGTTCGTAATACAGTTTCCAAATGTATCGATATGGATGATTCGACCTTGAAGCCCCTGCTTTTGCTTTCGCGGTTTTAGGCTTGGAAGGACGACCGGGTCAGCCAGCTTTGGCCCAAACGCTCCTGGCCTCTCCCCATTGGAAAGCGCAGCCGTCACCGGCGCAAATATATCGCGCCCATGGAAAGTATTACTTACTGGGGCCCGAAAGTATTGCTCAGCCGTAATGTGAAATACGTCATAATCGTCTACCTGGTCCAGGATGTAACTAAAGATTCCATTATCGGGTCCTACAAACGTACCCGCTGCTGTTTTGATAATGACAGGGCGTCGCTTTGAGCCGACTCCCGGGTCAACAATTGCGAGGTGGATAGTGCTTGGTGGAAAGGATCGATAGGAAGCAAGAAGTGTGAATGCGGCTGCTTCAATGTCGTGCGGTGGAATTTCGTGAGTTATGTCAACTAACTGCGCAGCTGGATTGATTGAAAGAATAACTCCCTTCACTGCGCCTACAAAATAGTCGGCAGAACCAAAATCGGTTAGCAAAGAAATGACGGGAACAGTTGACGTTGCTGCGCCAGCTCTTCCCGTCTTCAACTTCCTACCATTTGCAATCACTGAACGTTTGTATCGGCTGAAGTGCGAATCTTCACCTGCTGACCGCGGTCCAACCTTATGTCTTTGCCGCGCTGGCTCATTACGCCCGCTGTTCCGGCACCGCCTCCGATGATCGCGCCAATCGCGGCACCACTTCCACCACCAGCAATCGCTCCTATGATCGCGCCGATTCCTGAAGCTGCACCGATCTTGGCAGCATCATCTTTGGTAGAGTCACGTCCTTTAACACCGCCTTCGCGATCCACATCCGACGGACCATCCGGAGTCATCGGAACAACTTCGACGAGTTCTGCGTGAAGACCGGCAACCCGATTATCGGTTGTTCGGATTTGTTCGAATGAGAGTTGGAGTTGGGCGACCCCCTTAACCTTTCCGGGACGTTTTACTTGCGACACACGCCCTTCGACGATCGCCCCAGCGTATTGAGAAGGCTCAATCACTCGAGCTTGAAAGCGGTCGCCACGCTGCGAGACATCTGTTGATAAAGGGGTCAACAGCTCAAGAGCGAGAATTGTATTTCTCGGGATTGACAATGAGCCGTTTTGAACTGGAACTGAACTATTGTCGGTGGCCGGATAATTATTATTAGGCACGCTATCGGGTACGACCGTTCCATTATTGTCGACGGTCGCAACCGAACCTTGCTGTTGCGGCTGCCGTCGTCTCAATCCTCCCGGGATTGACGAATCGAACTGTTGATGGTCGAAGCCGGCGGCGTAGCCTTTTTCAAAACCCTGTTGATACCCGTCTCGATAATCTTCGATGGGTCCCCAAACTTCGTTGAAAGAGCGATCGGCTCGCTGGTATTCCTCTTTATCCTGGTAATTTCGAGGGGTATTATCAGATAGATCTTTAAAGCCGGCGTTGTAACCGTCTGAGTAGCCGGTACGATACCCTCGTTCAAGGGCCGTCGAGCCTTGAACTGGGCCAGCAGCCAGCGTGGCTGGGCCAACCAGCGCAATGATCAACAACACCATCAGGGGAAATCTTAAGTAATTCATCATTCTGTCCTTCCGAAGAAATTACAACCGAGGCGGTCGTAGTCTTGGGAGAGCCAACCTCGCTTTCGACGCTATCACTCGGTGACCTGCAGCACCAATATTAGCGCTTTTTAGTAAGAAGCGACCCTTTTTGATCAAATAATTCGTCCGCTTGACGCTACACGGTGAGCCACCTAGACTCGATTTCTGGCGACCAGTACACGAGGCCGAATCTCAGATGCGGAAAGTCTCGAGTCAGGTTGGCGAGGATTTTGGTGTCTTCTTTATGGCAAATCGCCGCATTTATCTCGATCACAGCGCAACAACACCGGTGGACAGCCGGGTAGCGGCGGTCATGACTCACGCTCTAACAGAGACGTTTGGAAATGCTTCCAGCGTTCACGGATTCGGCCAGCAGGCCAGGGCCGCCGTCGATCGCGCACGACGCGAAGTAGCCAGCCTTATTGACGCGAGGCAAAATGAGATTGTTTTTACTTCCGGCGGGACCGAGGCCAACAACCTCGCACTCAAGGGATTGAGTCATGGCGAAGCAGCCCACCTAATTACTTCGTCGATTGAACATCCATCAGTGCGTGGCGTGTGCGAAGCCCTCGAACAACGTGGCTGGGACGTAACCCGGTTGCCCGTTTACGAAAATGGGATCGTGCGAATAGACGACCTCAAGGCGGCTATCACCGCGCGCACGTTGTTGATAACGATCATGGCTGCCAATAACGAGATCGGGACTCTTCAGCCAATTGCAGAGATTGGTAAAGTTGTTGCCGCAAAGCGTTCAGACGGTCAGAAGATCTGGTTTCATACGGACGCCGTTCAGGCAGCCGGCCGAGTTCCGATAAATGTGGACGAGCTTGGCTGCGACTTGTTATCGATGTCGGGGCATAAACTCTACGCCCCGAAAGGGGTTGGAGCACTGTTTGTCAGACGCGGAGTTCGATTACAAAGTCAGAGTGTGGGTGGTCACCAGGAACGCGAAAGACGCGCAGGGACTGAGAATGTGCCTGGGATCGTAGCGTTCGGAGAGGCGGCGAGACTCGCGCGTAAAGAATTCTCTGAACGCAACGAACACGACAAGCAGTTGCGCGATATGTTCGAGCACCTGGTAATTGAGCGCATTGGTGATGTTGTATTGAACGGCGACAGGCAAAAACGACTTCCGCATCTGTCAAATATCTCATTTCGATTTATTGAGGGTGAGGGCCTGCTGATCAATCTCGATCTGCAAGGTGTCGCAGTATCTACCGGATCAGCTTGCTCGTCAGGAACCCTGGAGCCATCACCAGTAGTCAGAGCACTTGGACACAACGATGAACTCGCCCGTGGTTCGATCCGGTTTAGTTTCGGTAAAGACAACTCGGTCGATGATGTTAACTACACCGTCGAAGCATTAACCAGCGCTGTGCAAAAATTAAGAGAACTTTCGCCGTTGAATAAACCGTCGACACTGGAGCTTGAAACTTCTCGACGTTGAAATCTGGACCACTTGTCATACTCCGCCGCTTTCAAAGACCATCTCGCAAATCCTCGCAACGTTGGCGAATTGGAAAACCCAACCGCGATTGCCGAAGAGACAAATCCGGTTTGCGGTGATCGGGTACGTCTTTCGTTGTCGGTGGCAGACGGAAGGATCCTGGCAGCAAGATTTTTAGCTTATGGCTGTCCGCCGACACTTGTATGCAGCTCTGTTTTGACCGAATTGCTTTCGGGTATGCCAGTTACTGACGCTGAGAAGTTAACTCGAGCGGAGTTGATCGATAGAGTTGGTGGTCTGCCCACAAGGAAACATCACGCCGCGGCCTTAGCTCTTGAGACACTCCGCACCACACTCAAACAGCTACGATAGTGGTTAACTCTTGATTGAGTATCTCGCCAGCATCAAGCGTAAGTTCCTGATCCGTCTCATTCTCCCCTGGCTTCAGCCTGGGTTTGTGTGCTGCGCAAAAGCTGGTTAACCGTTTCAACTGTTTACGGTCCGTTCATGAGAAGTGTGAAACCGTTAAAACGGTTAACAGGAATTCGATGCGAGCCGGAACCCCCAAGCTGAAGCTTGGGGAGAATGAGACCGACTTCTACACTAGGAATTGGTGAATCGCGAATCGAACCCAACTGGCTTGGAAAGCATGAAAAGAAGGACTATCCGGGAGGTGTGCCGACGACCCGGGGACGTTCACCTGATTGAATAATCGTCTTGCCCTTGTGATATTCAGGACCACAATACTTCTTCGGCTCGGTGCCCAGCACGAATGTCTTCGTGCGAATCACCGGACATGAATCGACTGCAATCAGTCCTGTGGTCGGGTCAATATCTAAAGTTATCGTTCCCTCCAGTCGACTATCAGGCACAGTTATTATTCGCTTTAGTGTCGGCGAAGGTAACGGCGTAGGCGTAATCTCCGGTTCAGGCGCTTCCTCAACAGGCGGAGATCCTTCTGGAACTGAGTCGGCCGGTACTTCTTCAGTCTCACTTGGAACTTCGTGGTTTGGGCCAGTACTATTGATGAAGTACTCAACGCGTTTTTCAGTGTCTCCTTCGGCAGTCGGTTCGCCAGTCTTAGGATTGATCTCGAGTTCCTCAACGCCGGCCGGTTTTTCCCAATCACCTGACCATTCGGGGTGTTCCGTAAGCGCCACCTGCATAAAGTCGGACCAGATTGGCAATGCGGAGTCCGCTCCAGTCAAACCGAGCTGAGAACCATCGTCGAATCCTACCCAAACAGCGCACACGAGATTGGGCGTGAAGCCTGCGAACCAACCATCTCTGGAAGTACCGGTCTTACCAGCAAGTGGTCCTTTCAATCCTCGAGCACGCACCTTGGCGGCGGTGCCCCGATTGATCACGTCCTTCATGAAGGAATCCATCACGTAAGCTACATCCGGTTTCAGCACTTCGCTCTTTTGAGTAGTAGGAGCAGCTATCGTGACCCCTTCGCCGGTGGTGATCCGATTAATCGCGACTGGTGTTACGCGTGAGCCAAGATTTGCGAAGGTCGTATAAGCAGAGGCAATCTGTAGTGGAGTTGCCTCACTCGTACCAAGCGCCATCGCCGGGTACGACCGGGCAGGTTTGGGTAAGCCCGCTTTTGCTGCGAGACTCATAACGCGACCAATCGTCACTTCCATAGCGACATCTACGGTCACTACGTTCAGACTATGGACCAGGGCGTCTCTGAGGGTAACCGGTGCATTGCTGTAACTCTCGCCGAAATTCCCTGGTGTGTACTCCTGGTTGTCGTAAGTGAATGTCTTTGGCTCGTCCATGAAGGTCGTTGCAGGAGTAATCAATCGCGGCACCGGGTCATAGGCTGTATTCAGAGCTGTCGCGTACACGAATGGTTTGAAAACTGAACCGGGTTGACGAAACGCGTCCGACGCTCGATTCAACTGGCTCTTTGAGTAGTCCCTGCCGCCGACCATCGCGACTATCTCACCGGTCTTAGCATTCATCGCAACGAGCGCTGCCTGTAAAGTCCCCGGTTCGAAACGTTTTGCCTGGATCTTATCGAGCGCTGCTAGCTGCTTTGTCAGGGCAGCATATGCGGCCCGTTGCAGGTCCATATCAATCGTCGTATAGATCCGGAGATGCTGTTCAGCACCGGAACCTGCGATCATGTCGCCCAGTTGATTCTGAACATAATCGGCAAAATATGGCGCATCAGAAACGTCGATACGACCTTTTTGCGGAGCTACTTGAAGTGGTGAAGCTTTTGCCGCCTCTGCTTCCTCGTGCGATATATCTCCGGTTTCCGCCATCGAGTCCAACACCTGGTTCCGACGTGCGGTGGCTGTCGTTAAATTGCGATAAGGGTTGTACCGATTAGGACTGCGAATCAGACCCGCAAGAAAAGCGGATTCAGGCAACGTAAGAGTGGTAACATCCTTATTAAAGTAAGCACTCGCAGCCTCGCCAAATCCATTAATCGAAAACCCGGCCTGCTGGCCCATATACACCTGATTGCAATAGAGCGAAAAGATTTGCTCTTTTGAAAGTCGGGTCTCAAGGATGACAGACATGTATGCTTCAGCGACTTTCCGCCGCAGCGTCTGTTCCGGCGAGAGCAGGAGATTCTTGACCAGCTGTTGCGTGATGCTGGAACCACCCTGTCGAGCGATGGGTGAACTAGGGTCGGCGTCGTATCTGCGGACGAAAGCGCGGATGATACCGCGAACGTTTACACCGTAATGTTCAAAGAATGACCGGTCCTCAGTAACAGTGATGGCTTTAACTAATTGGGGCGGAAGATCATTAAACCCAATTACTTTACGTTTGGCTCTTTCACGACCGGTTACGGAACTAATCAACTCGGGCTCTAACCAAACACGCGGCAAGTTAGCACGACCGGTGATATCGGTGAGACTCGCGATAGACTTTCCGGTCTTCGCGAATTGTACTCTTACCTTCTGAAACTGTTGCTGACCATCTACAGTCGACGTACCGCTAGGTTCGATGTCCAGGATGTTACCCACCAATTGATATCGACCACGTGATGAGTCTGCTTGCTGGTCCTTCTCGACATACCCCGCCCGGTTAAGAAACGCGACTACTTCATCCTGCGAGATAACTTCATTTACCCGAAGCTGTTTAGGCGCAGCATAAATCCCAGCAGACTTTGTGTAGACTTCTCCCTGCAACAGATTGTCGATGCGGCCTGAAAAAACCGTCCAGTAATAAATCAGAACTCCAAGGACAACCGCGCCGAGGAAAACTAAGGGAAGGAGGACACTCAAACTAAATAATCGTCTGAGCACACGCCTGCTAAAACTTGGACCAAAATCTGAATAAGCTATAAGCTGAGATTTCTTTGGATCGTTCCTGCCGGATTGTGTTGGCGGAGTTGGTGGATATCTTACGGGCATAAGCTGTCAGCCGATGGTAACAGGCACCTCGGACGTGCTAGATATTACGCCATATTCGCGTCATGGTTCGGTGATTCTTCAAATTTGACAGGTCGAGCGGACCTTAGCTACCGTGATTCGCCCGCTGCAAGCACTTTGATGCCACTTTAAGGGTATGCGTTCAAGATCCTCCGACCCCTTCAATTTTCGTCCAAGCCGGACTCGAGCCAAAATCGGCGTTATCGCAGTATTAGTTGCCATGACGATCGGCACGCTCGTTTTTCACGTCATTGAACGGTGGACTATACTAGACAGTCTTTATGTAACCGCCCAGACTGTGACTACCGTGGGTTTCGGAGATCTCGCTCCCAGGACGCACGCGGGCCGGGCGTTTGCGACAGTCTTCATGATGGTCGGGGTCGGAATCGTACTCTATGCTCTTACAAGTACAGTGCAATCGATTGTTCAATCGGAACTACTTGCTACATTTGGCCAGCGCCGCTATTCACGGAAAATGAGTCGACTGCGAAATCATTTTATCATTTGTGGCGCGGGTCGGGTCGGCTCTCATCTGGTGCGGGCGCTCATGGGTTCAGAACATCCGTTCATCGTAATCGAGAGTGACGCCAAGAAGGTCGCACAATTGATGGATCTTGGCATTGCTGTCCTCGTTCGTGACGCAACACTAGAAGAGAGCTTACGAGAGGCTGGAGTGGAGCACGCACGGGGGCTAGCCGCATGCTTGCCGGATGATGCCAACAATGTTTATGTGGTCCTGACCGCTCGTGACTTAAACCCAAAGCTCCATATCGTGGCTAGAGCCGCTGAGGAACAAGCCGAACATAAACTGATACGCGCTGGCGCAAATCGAGTTGTCGCACCAACGCTTATTGGCGGTCACCGCATGGCCATGGCTTTGACCAAGCCGGCAGTTGAAGACTTTCTGGGATCGATTACGGCAAACGAGTTGGATCTCGGATTTGAGCAATTGGAAGTTGGACCAGTATCGAAACTGATTGGTCGCAAACTGCGAGAGACTAATATTCGGTCAGAGCTGAATATTGTTGTGGTGAGTATCAAACGGATTGACGGTCAAATCATATTCAATCCCAGTGGCGAGACGCTGATCGAAAATGGCGATCTTCTAATCGCAATCGGAAGTGCTGAAACCCTTGCAAAACTGAAAGCTTTAGCTCGTGGCGAGCCCACTCCAAGCGGCTTCGCCCGGGCGTGATAACTTAATGAAAATTCTCGTAACTGGTGGCAGTGGGTATCTGGGAACACACGTTCGCCGCTTCTTCTCAGCTGATGACTTTTCCAGACGGTCCAACCTGGACATTCTCAACATCTATGACGCGCAAAAGGTCTCGAATTACGATGTCGTGATTCATCTGGCCGCGCATCTTGATAAGAATCCAAAAGCCGCCGATCAATGTTTTCGAACAAACGCCGAGGGAACACTCAACCTGATTCGACTCATGCAGCCAGGGTCAGTATTTATTTATGCCTCGACGAAAGATGTCTATGGACCACACGCGGGAATTTTCGCAGCCGTTCCGGAAACGTGCTCCACCGAATACGCCGACCAATCTGCATTGGAATGGTCAAAATTTATTGGCGAAAAATATGTATGTTATTACGCCGCTAAACACAATGTCCGTTCGTGCATATTCAGAATGTCAGCCGTCTATGCTCGTCCAAGCGCCGGTAATGATAACGGTTTCGTCACTCATTATGTTGAGTCGGTAAAACACAGTGTGCCAATACATATTCCTGCGAATGTAGATCCCGTCCGCGACATTTTGTACGTCGATGATTTTTCGAGAGCTTGTCAGGCCTTTATTGATTCGCCGTGCGCGTCAGGCACCTTTAACCTGGGCGGAGGTCGCGATAACGCTGCTTCGTTGCGCGAAATAATCAACCGTATCGGCAACTTAATTGACCTTCAGCCTGTTATCGAAGAAGACGAAAGAATTCCCATCCCTGTGCCTCTGAATTACATTTCAGATTTGACGTTGATAAAACAGCTATTGGGTTGGGAGCCCCAGATAAAAATGGATGAAGGCCTCAGGAACTTGTTGTAGAGCATGAGTAGTACTCAGACCTCTGATATTCGACGAGTGGTCGTTCGCGGGACCAACTGGGTTGGGGACTGCGTGATGACCATCCCGGCACTACGAGCGCTCCGAAGACTCTTACCGAATGCTCACATCACACTCGTTGTAAAACCCGGAGTTGCACAGTTATTCGAAACCGCAAAGGTAGTGGACGAGATCATTCGCTACGATCGCCGAAATGTCTTGTCGGTGTTTTCACAAGTTCGCGAATGGCGACGTCATCAATTCCAGCTGGCAATTCTATTTCAGAATGCTTTTGAGGCGGCGGTTATACCGTTTCTGGCCGGGGTGCCACTCAGACTGGGCTATGCGACGGAGGGTCGCCAAAAACTGTTGAATCATCCGTTAATGGTTCCGGATTGGAAGAATGAGAAGCACGAAGTCTTTTATTATCTGTACCTGATAGCAGCATTGGAGCAGTCGCTTTATGGAACGAACAAGATCCTCGACACAGATCCGGATGCTACTATCGAAGTTAGCGAAAAAAAGAAGTCCGAGGCCCGCAAATTTCTGGAGGCGTTCGGTTCCGTCTCGAAGAAGGGTGTTGTCGCACTGTGCCCCGGGTCGATAAATAGCCGTGCTAAGCGTTGGCCCGCTGAAAGATTTGCTGCACTTGCGGATCGCCTGATCGAAAGCGAGCGCACGGTTTTGCTAATTGGCTCGCCGGCTGAAACAGACGTTTCCGACCTCGTCCTTCGTACGATGCAACATAAACCAATTGTCCTGACGGGAAAGACCAATCTCGACCAGATCACGTCGATCATCAGTCTGGCAGACCTCCTGGTTACAAACGACACGGGTCCGGCGCACATCGCGGCGGCACTAAGTACGCCAACGATTACGATCTTTGGTCCAACCAATCCGTTGACCACTCGACCTTTTTCGTTGCACGCCGAAGTCCTACGTCACCCGCCGGACTGCGCACCTTGTATGTTGCGCGATTGTCCCATCGATCATCGTTGCATGACTGCAATAACCGTCGATGAGGTGTTTGACCACGCCCTCGCGATTCTGAAGCGAAGGAGTTTCAGTAACACCGTTCGAAGTCTATGCGACTCGGTAGCTTAGCCATATGACCCAACCAGCTGTTTTCATTGATCGAGATGGCACCATCTCTGAAGAAGTGGGTTATGTTAACCATCCTTCGCGATATCGCGTCTTTCCGTATTCGGCCGCCGCGATAGAGTTACTTCACACGGCGGGTTGGTTGGCAATCGTGGTAACGAACCAGGCTGGAGTTGCACGCGGCTACTTCTCTGAAGACTTGATTACAAGCGTTCATCAGGAGTTGACACGTCAACTTGAAAGCAATGGGTCGAGATTGGATGCAATCTACTATTGTGCACATCATCCGAGTGTCGGAGAACCACCTTACCGGCAGGAATGTGATTGTCGTAAACCAAGACCGGGACTGATCCAGCAAGCGACGAAGGATTTTGATATCGACTTGAAATCCAGTTGGATGGTCGGGGATCGTTATAGCGATATTGAAATGGCCCGGAACGCAGGACTAAAGGCAGCAATCGTTCTGAGTGGTTATGGGCGAGGAGAGTGGGAATACCAGCGATCGACATGG